>Ga0065721_10004488_pt1 | contig 44561 bp, 41 predicted proteins | sample Mesricmetagenome_FD_59108 | JGI IMG/M metagenome (GOLD analysis project Ga0065721, IMG submission 59108) | Mesophilic microbial community from rice straw/compost enrichment Sample: eDNA_1 v2 (version 2) | ecosystem: Engineered > Solid waste > Grass > Composting > Bioreactor | place: USA: Davis...
CAGAAGCCGCAGAAGATGCACTTGAACAGGTCGATGTCGTAGCGCGTGGTGCGGCGGGTGCCGTCGGCCGCGACATCGGACTCGATGGTGATCGCCAGCGCCGGGCACACCGCTTCGCACAGTTTGCAGGCGATGCAGCGCTCCTGGCCGTTCGCATAACGGCGCTGCGCATGCAGGCCGCGATAGCGAGGCGATTGCGGAGTCTTCTCTTCCGGGTACTGAACCGTGATGTTCGGGCGCGCGACGAACTGACGCATCGTCACGTACAGCCCGACGATCAGCTCCGTCAGGAAGAACGTCTTGAAAAAACTGGCAGGCGTTTTCATGGCTAACTCTTGCTTACCGCCTTACTTCGACCCAATCACTTCGACCATGGCCCGATGTCGTACGCGAAGAAGACACCGAGCACGGCCAGCCACACCAGCGTCACCGGAATGAACACTTTCCAGCCCAGGCGCATGATCTGGTCGTAGCGATAGCGCGGGAACGTCGCACGGAACCACAGGTAACAGAACAGGAAGAACGAGATCTTCAGGAACAGCCAGTGGAAGCCCGGCGCGGTGATGAAGCCCGGCAGCGGATAGCCTTCGAACGGCGACAGCCAGCCGCCGAAGAAGAAGATCGAGGTCAGCGCCGAGATCAGGATCATGTTCACGTACTCGGCGACGAAGAACACGGCGAACGCCATGCCCGAGTACTCGACGTGGAAGCCCGCGACGATTTCCGACTCGCCTTCCACCACGTCGAACGGCGCGCGGTTGGTTTCGGCCACGCCCGAGATGAAATACACCACGAACAGCGGAATCATCCACCAGAAGAAGTAGCTGAAGTAGCCGCCCGCCTGCTTCTCGATGATCTCGCCGAGATTCAGCGAGCCCGCCGCCATCACGACGCCGACGAGCGCGAAGCCCATGGCGATTTCATAAGCGACCATCTGCGCCGCGGCGCGCATGGCGCCAAGGAATGCGTACTTGGAGTTGGTTGCCCAACCGGCGAGGATCACGCCGTACACACCGGCCGAGCTGAGCGCGAGCAGATACAACAGACCCGCGTTGATGTCGGCGACCGCGAAACCCGGCCACAGCGGCACGACCGCCCACGCGGCCAGCGCGGGAATCACCGCCAGCAGCGGCGCGATGATGAACAGGAACTTGTTGGAAGCCGTCGGGATGACGATTTCCTTCAGCATCAGCTTGAGCACGTCGGCGAACGGCTGCAGCAAGCCGCCGGGGCCGACGCGATTCGGACCGATACGTGCCTGGATCGAGCCGATGACGCGACGCTCGGCCAGCGTCAGGAACGCCATGGTCAGGATCACGCTGATGAACAGAATCAGCGCGACCACGCCGTAGAAAACCACGGCCTGGATCCACTCCGGCAGGAATGGCAGCAGTGTGTTTACAAAGTCAGGAACACCGTTCACGCGTTCTGTCCTCGCACTGTCTCGCGACCCTCACGCGTGTTCTGCAACGCCGACGAACGACGCACCATCGCATCCACCTGATAGATCGGCACGTCACGCACGACCGGCGCGCCGGCCGACTTCGCCTGCAGCGTGCGCGTGGCCGCCTTGGCAGTGAACGCACCCGCTTCTTCGATCACTTTGCGAATGTCGGCGGTGATCTGATCGGCCGCGGTGTATTCGAAGCCCGGCAGATCCAGCAGGTTCGCCAGCACGCGCAACACCTTCCAACCCGGACGCGACTCGCCCACCGGCGCCGCCGCCCCCGGCACGCTCTGCCAGCGGCCTTCGAGATTCACATACGTGCCGGCCGTTTCGGCGAACGTGCCGATCGGCAGCACCACATCGGCGAACTGGGCCGCCGTGGAATACGGCGACAGCGCGACGACGAACTCGGCGCCTTCCAGCGCGGCACTGACGTTCTCGGCTGCCACGTCGAGCTTCGGCTCGATGGCACCGAACACGATGTAAGCCTTGAGCTTGGCCGCGAACATGTCCGCGACATTCAGGCCCGGCGACGCCACGGCCTGACCACCGACCGTGCGGCCCGGCAGGAACCCAACCAGATGCGCGCCGACGGCGTTGCCGCCTTCGGGCAGGTAACCAAGCGTTGCGCCCGTGACTTCAGCCAGCGCGCTTGCGACCAGACGCAGATCGGCAAACGCCGGATCGCGCTGAGCGATCGCACCGAGCAGGATCAAACGCCGCTCGCCTTCGCTCAGCTGCTGAGCGATGGCTTTGTGCGTGTCGTTCGGCTGCGCCTGACCGACCAGCGACGCGATCGACGCCGGCGCAGTCTTGCCACTGGCATTGATTGCAGCAGCGGCCACCGCGACCAGGTGATCGAGCGAGCCGATGCCGTTCGAAGTGAGATAGCCCGCCACCGGGAACAGATAGTCGTAACGCTGCGCGTTGATGAAAGACACCTTGCCGCCCTTCAACGCAGCCTTGCGGATGCGATGCGCGAGCAGCGGCACTTCCTTACGCAGGTTCGAGCCGACCACGAGCACGCTGTTCTGCGCCTCGAGCTCCTTGATGGACACGCCGAGCGACGGGAACAACGGATCGCTCGCGTCGTCGCGGAAATCAGTGCGACGCAGCCGATGATCGAGGTTCGCGCTGCCCAGGCCGCGTGCGATGCGCGACAGCAGGAACAGCTCTTCCAACGTCGAATTCGGCGAGGCGATCGCGCCGATCTGTCCGCCGCCATGTTGCTTGGCGATGCGGCCCAGCTTCTCGGCGACCTTCTGCAGCGCCGTTTCCCAATCCGTTTCCTGCAGCACGCCGTTCTCGCGGATGGACGGCTTCAACTGGCGATCTTCGCTGTAGATGCCCTGGTAGCTGAAACGATCGCGATCCGCGATCCAGGTCTCGTTCACGTCCTCGTTGGCACGGGGGACGATGCGCATCACGCGACCACGCAGAACGTGCGCGTAGATGTTGGTGCCCACGGCATCGTGCGGAGAGATCAGCGGATGCTGAGTCATTTCCCACGCACGCGCGCGATAGCGGTACGGCTTGTTGTTCAACGCGCCGACCGGGCACAGATCGATGATGTTGGCCGACAGCTCGTGATCGACGCTCTTTTCGATGAACGTGCCGATCTCGGTCATTTCGCCGCGGCCGACCGTGCCCAGTTCCTGGAAGCCCTGCACGTCCTGCGTGAAGCGCACGCAGCGGGTGCAGTGAATGCAGCGGGTCATGTCGGTGGACACGAGCGGGCCGAGGTTCTTGTCTTTGACGACGCGCTTGCGCTCGCTATAGCGCGAGATGTCGCGGCCGAAGCCCATCGCCAGATCCTGCAGCTCGCATTCGCCGCCCTGGTCGCAGATCGGACAGTCGAGCGGATGATTGATCAGCAGGAACTCCATCACGGCGCGCTGCGCGGCAATGGCTTTCGGCGACTTGGTGAACACCTTCATGCCTTCGGCGACCGGAGTGGCGCAGGCCGGCATCGGCTTCGGCGCCTTCTCCACTTCCACCAGGCACATGCGGCAGTTGGCGGCGATCGGCAGTTTCTCGTGATAACAGAAACGCGGGACGTACACGTCGTTCGCGTCCGTCACCTGGATCACCATCTGACCCTTGCGCGCCTTCATGGGCACGCCGTTGACTTCAATATTGACCTCGTCACTCATGGGTCATCTCTCAAGCGGCAGCGGCACGGCGATCGCGTTCGACGATGCTGTGTCCGTGCTCGATGATGTATTCGAATTCGTGGCGGAAGTGCTTCATGAAGCTCTGCACCGGCCAGGCGGCGGCATCGCCGAAGGCGCAGATGGTGTGACCTTCGATCTTGTTGGCGACGTCCACCAGCATGTCGAGGTCCGACTTCTTGCCCTGCCCGGCCAGCATTCGCTTCAGCATGCGATTCATCCAGCCGGTGCCTTCACGGCACGGCGTGCACTGGCCGCACGACTCGGCGTAATAGAAACGTGAGATGCGCTCGAGCGCCTTGACCATGCAGGTGGTCTCGTCCATGACGATCATCGAGCCGGTACCGAGGCTCGAGCCGACCTTGCGCACGCCGTCGTAGTCCATCGTGGCGGTCATCATGGCGTCGCCAGGCACGACCGGCACGGACACACCGCCGGGGATCACGGCTTTCAGCTTGCGACCGCCGCGCACGCCACCGCAGATCTCGAGCAGATCCTTGAACGGAATGCCGAGCGGCAGCTCGATGTTCTGCGGCTTGTTCACGTGGCCGGAGATCGAAAAGATCATGGTGCCGCCGGCGTTCGGCACGCCCAGGTCGGTGAACCACTTCGGTCCCTTGCGCAGAATCGTCGGCACCGACGCGTAGCTCTGCGTGTTGTTGATCGTGGTGGGCTTGCCGTACAGACCGAAGTTCGCCGGGAACGGCGGCTTGAAACGCGGCCGGCCCTGCTTGCCTTCCAGCGATTCCAGCAGCGCGGTTTCTTCGCCGCAGATGTACGCACCCGCGCCGACGAACGAATACAGATCGAAGTCCACGCCCGAGCCCAGCAGATTCTTGCCGAGCAGACCCGCGGCGTAGGCTTCCTTCAATGCTTCTTCGAAACGCGGCACGGGCTCGTCGAGGAACTCGCCGCGAATGTAGTTGTAGCCGACCGAGGCGCCCATGGCGTAACCGCCGATTGCCATGCCTTCGATCAAGGCGTGCGGGTTGTAACGCAGGATGTCGCGGTCATGGCAGGTGCCGGGCTCGCTCTCGTCCGAATTGCAGACCACGTATTTCTGGCCCGGCGCGTTGCGCGGCATGAAGCTCCACTTCATGCCCGTCGGGAAGCCGGCGCCGCCGCGGCCACGCAGGCCCGAGGCTTTCACCTGCTCGATGATCTCTTCCTTCGGGGTCTTCTCGCGCAGGATCCTCTCCCACACTTCATAGCCGCCGGTCTTGCGATACGTCTCGATCGACGACGGACGCTCCATACCGAGCGTCGCGAAGCAGACGAAGTTGCTCGCGTACTTGCCTAACAGCAGATTGTTTGATTCGTCAGTCATGGTTGGCGATGGCTATGGGTATCGCGAGGCGTTACTTGTGCCGATCCAGAATCTCGTCGATCTTTTCGGGCGTGAGATTCTCGTAGTACACGTGGTCGACCATCATCATCGGCGCGTTGTTGCACGCGGCCAGACATTCCTCTTCGCGCTTCAGGAAGAAGCGGCCGTCCGGCGTGCTCTCGCCCACCTTGATGCCGAGCCGCTTCTCGACGTGCGACAGCATTTCCTCCCCGCCGCACAACATGCAGGAGATGTTGGTGCACACCGAGATGCTGTGACGGCCGACCGGCTTGGTCTCGAACATCGAATAGAAGGTCGCGACTTCGTAGACCTGGATCGGCGGCAGGCCGATGTACTCGGCGACCGCGTCCATCGCTTCCTTGGTGAGATAGCCGCCGATGTCGTGCTGAACGGCACGCAGCGCCGCGATCACGGCCGAGCGCCGGCGATCCGGCGGGAACTTCGTCAGCCAATGATCGATCTCGTGACGCGCATGCTCGGAGAGCACGCCCTTGTAGCCTTCGGGCGCGTCGTGAGCGACGTTGCCGGTGTCGATTTCATCCAGCTCCGGCGCGCTCTTGCCGCCGTCGTTGGAACCTGGATCCTGCCTGCCGCTCATCGGTCGATTTCCCCGAATACGATGTCCTGCGTGCCGATCACGGCCACCACGTCCGCCAGCAAGTGGCCCTTCACCATCTCCTCGAGCGAGGCGAGGTGCGGGAAGCCCGGCGCGCGGCACTTCAACCGATACGGTTTGTTGGCACCGTCGGACACCAGATAGATACCGAACTCGCCCTTCGGCGCCTCGACCGCGGCGTAAGTCTCACCGGCCGGCACGCAGTAGCCTTCGGTGAACAACTTGAAATGATGGATCAGCGATTCCATGTCGCCCTTCATCTCTTCGCGCTTGGGCGCCGAGATCTTGTGATCCTCGAGCATCACCGGGCCGGGATTGGCGCGCAGCCAGTCGACGCACTGCTTGATGATGCGATTCGACTGGCGCATCTCCTCGACGCGCACCAGATAACGATCGTAACAATCGCCGTTGACGCCGACCGGGATGTCGAAATCCATGCGGTCGTACACTTCGTACGGCTGCTTCTTGCGCAGGTCCCACTCGATGCCGGAGCCGCGGATCATCGGGCCGGTGAAGCCGAGCTGCAGAGCACGCTCCGGGGAGACCACGCCGATGTTCACCGTGCGCTGTTTCCAGATGCGGTTGTCGGTGAGCAGGGTTTCATATTCATCGACGTTCGCCGGGAAGCGCGCGCAGAAGTCGTCGATGAAGTCGAGCATGCTGCCGCGACGACGCTCGTTGAGACGATCCACGTCGGCCTGCGAGCGCCACTTCGAGGGCTGATACTTCGGCATGCTGTCCGGCAGATCGCGATACACGCCGCCCGGACGATAGTAAGTCGCGTGCATGCGCGTGCCGGACACCGCCTCGTACACGTCCATCAGATCTTCGCGCTCGCGGAACGCATACAGGAAGACGGTCATCGCGCCGATGTCGAGACCGTGCGCACCGAGCCACATCAAGTGATTCAGGATGCGGGTGATCTCGTCGAACATCACGCGGATGTACTGCGCGCGCTCCGGCACCTTGATGCCGAGCAGCTTCTCGATCGCCATCACGTACGCGTGCTCGTTGCACATCATCGAGACGTAGTCGAGACGATCCATGTAGCCGATCGATTGATTGAACGGCTTGGACTCGGCCAGCTTCTCGGTCGCACGATGCAGCAGGCCGATGTGCGGATCGGCCTTCTGGATGACCTCGCCATCCATCTCCAGCACCAGGCGCAAGACGCCGTGCGCGGCAGGATGCTGCGGGCCGAAGTTGAGCGTGAAATTATGAATGTCTGCCATGGCTAACTTCAGCGATTGGCGGCGGCGCCGACCGGCACTTCCTTGAGCACCTGGTCGTAGCGGTTGTCTTCGCGAATGACTCGCGGCACGAGCGTACGCGGCTCGATGCTCACCGGCTGGTACACGACGCGGCCCTTGGCGGTGTCGTACTTCACTTCCACATTGCCGATCAGCGGGAAGTCCTTGCGGAACGGATGGCCGATGAAGCCGTAGTCGGTGAGGATGCGGCGCAGGTCCGGATGATTGCGGAACAGGATGCCGTACAGGTCGAACGCTTCGCGCTCGAACCAGTTGGCGCTGTTCCAGATCTCGAACACGGAGTCGATCACCGGCGGCTCGCCTTCGCTCGTGAAGCTGCGCAGGCGCAGGCGCCAGTTGTTGGAGATCGACAGCAGTTGATAAGTCACCGCGAAACGCGCGGTCCGCGGCTCGCTCACGGTTTCCTTGATGCGATTGACGCCGCGGCTGAAGCCCGTGGAGGTGGACGCGAGCGTGTTCCACTCCTCGCGGCCGTAATCCAGATAATCCACGCCGGCCAGATCGATCAGCTGCTCGAAGCCGAATTCGGCGTTGTCGCGCAATTCCTTGCAGACGGCGAGCAGGTTCGCTGCGTCGACTTCGAACGCAACTTCGTCGGGCAGCGCCGGCAGCGGCCGCAGCTCTTGAGCAAAGCGCGCCGTCAGTCGCGAGGCCAATGTCTCGGTACGTGAACTCATCCCGTTCTCGCAAAAACTCAAGCCCGCTTCAGCGGGCACAATGTCGATGCGCGGTTATCGCGCAATCGTGCTGGTGCGGCGGATCTTGTTCTGCAATTGCAGGATGCCGTACAGCAATGCTTCGGCACTCGGCGGGCAGCCCGGCACGTACACATCGACCGGTACGATCCGGTCGCAGCCGCGCACTACCGCATACGAGTAGTGGTAATAACCGCCGCCGTTGGCGCAGGAACCCATCGAGATCACCCAGCGCGGCTCGGGCATCTGGTCATAGACCTTGCGCAGCGCCGGCGCCATCTTGTTCACCAGGGTGCCGGCCACGATCATCACGTCGGACTGACGCGGGCTCGGACGGAACACCACACCGAAGCGGTCGAGGTCATAACGGGCCGCGCCCGCATGCATCATCTCGACGGCACAACAAGCGAGACCGAAAGTCATCGGCCACATCGAGCCGGTGCGCGCCCAGTTCATGAGCGAATCGACCGTGGTGGTCATGAAGCCGCGCTGAGTCACCGCGGCGTCCGGCGTTTCCGCCGTGGGAGCCGTCAATCCCATTCCAACGCCCCCTTCTTCCACTCGTACACGAAGCCCACCACCAGGATCAGCAGAAACACACCCATGGCCGCGAGCCCGACCATGCCGACGGCATCGAGCGCCACCGCCCACGGAAACAGGAACGCGATCTCCAGATCGAACACGATGAACAGGATCGCCACCAGGTAATAGCGCACGTCGAACTTCATGCGCGTATCGGAATACGCCTCGAAGCCGCACTCGTACGCGGAGAGCTTTTCGGCATCGGGTTTGCGCGGGCCGAGCAGGAAGCCCAGGCCGATGAGCACCGAGCCGAGCACGCCGGCCACGCCCAGGAAGATCAGGATGGGAACGTAGTTTTGCAACATCGCGTAAGCTGCTGACGCGCCGGGTCCGGCGGCGGCGCGCATTGTATCAGGCCGGTTCAGAAAGGGTTCTATAAGAATTGCACGAAGGCAGCCTTCTTCGGCGAAGAACCCTCAAAAAAGCCGAAAAAAAGCAGCAGTTGAGCGTCGTCGAACCCACTGGAGCAACTCCGCCCCGCCGCTTGAAGGCGGGCGCAGGATACGCTGAATCAGGCAGTTGGCAAGCACCTGCGATCGGTACTGCAACGACCGGTCGCGGTGAATTCTTTGTTATCTGCCTGCGGGTCTGCCCGGAGCCGGGCGGGAAAGGTCAACGGCGATGGCGCGGGCACTTCCGGGCGATCGCCGATGTGAGAACGAATGGTGCGGCTGAGAGGACTCGAACCTCCACGGATTGCTCCACTACCACCTCAAAGTAGCGTGTCTACCAGTTCCACCACAGCCGCACTGAAATCGACTCGCGAGCTTCTTCGACTCGCTGAAAACCTGTTCCCCTAATTCTACTGTTTCGGCGGCTCGTTCGGTGCCGGCTGAGGTGCCGGCTCCGCGGGCTGCTCCGCCGCCTGATCGTTGGTCGCCTGATTGGCAGGCGGCGCGGGCGGCGTGCTGGTCGCCGGCAGCTCCGGTGCCTGGTCCTGCAGATTCACACGATCGAGCACGCTCTTCGGCGCGGACGGCGCGCGACCGCCCAGGTACGCCAGCGTCAAGCTGGTCGCGATGAACAGCGCCGCGAGGGTCGCCGTCGTACGCGACAGGAACGACGCCGAGCCGCGAGCACCGAACACGGTGCCCGACGCGCCCGCGCCGAAGCCGGCGCCCGCATCGGCGCCCTTGCCGCGCTGGAGTAACACCAGCGCCACAATGGCCGCGGCGATCAACAGGTGAACAATCACCACCGCCGAATGTAACCAGTTCATACGATTCGATTCCGCATCAATGCGCCACTCACATGGGGACACATTCTAAAGCTGTCCCCGCCGCTCGAGCTCAATGAGCCTGGGCCGCGGCGCAGATCTTCAGGAACTCATCCGCCTTCAGCGACGCGCCACCGATCAGTCCGCCGTCGACATCCGGCATCGCGAAGATCTCCTTCGCATTGCCGGCTTTGACGCTGCCGCCGTACAGCACCTGCAAGCGGGCCGCGATATTAGCATCACGAGCCGCAACCTCGGCGCGAATATGTGCGTGAACTTCCTGCGCCTGCTCCGGCGTCGCGTTCTTGCCCGTACCGATCGCCCAGACCGGCTCGTACGCGAGCACCGCCTGCTGGAGCGCGCCCGGGGCCGCCACGTCCAATACCGCCTTCAGCTGCCGGGAGACCACTTGCATGGTCTGCCCTTTCTCCCGCTCCTCCAGGGTCTCGCCGACGCAGAGGATCGGGATCAGACCCTGCGACTGCGCCGCCAGGAACTTGCGCGCCACCAGCGCGTCGTCCTCGCGGTAGATCGTGCGCCGCTCCGAGTGGCCCACGATCACATAAGTGCAACCGACGTCCTTCAGCATGGCCGCGGAGACCTCGCCGGTGAACGCGCCGATCGACTCGGCACAGCACGACTGCGCGCCCAGCTTCACGATCGAATCCTTCAGCAATCGCCCCACTTCCCAGAGGTACACATTGGGCGGACACACGGCGATATCGACAGGCACCTGCCCCGGCAAGCCGAGCAACAGGCCCTCGATCAACTCGGCGTTCTGCGCGCGCGAGCCGTGCATCTTCCAATTCCCGGCAATGAATGGCCGGCGCATCGCAGTACCTCCACGGTTGGTGTTCGGGCCGCCCCTGCGAAGGGCGCGGAAGCTTAGCGGCGCATCAGGTGGAAATCAAACAGAAATCACGAGTTAGGTGACTCACCCCACGGCGACCTTCTGTTCCGCCGCGGCGGCCACCGTGCCCGCCAGTTCCCGGCAGATTTCCCTGACCAGCTTTTCGTCCCTGCCTTCGACCATGACGCGGATCACGGGTTCAGTGCCCGACGGACGCAACACGATGCGGCCGCTGTCGGCCAACCGGGCCTCGGCCCGCGCCACTGCCTCAGCGATCTGCGGGGAACTGAACGGGTCGATCTTCTTCGCCACGCGGACGTTCTCCATCACCTGCGGATACTTCGGCATCGGCGCGGCCAGCTCGGCCAGGCTGCTGCCGGTCTCCTTCATGATAGCCAGCACCTGCAATGCGCTGATCAGGGCGTCGCCGGTCGTGGTGTGATCCAGACACAGCAGATGACCGGACGTCTCGCCACCGAGCGTGCCGCCGGTCTCCTTGAGCAGCTCCATCACATAACGATCGCCGACCTTGGCGCGGCGGAATTCGATGCCTTCTTTCTGCAACGAGTGCTCCAGGCCGAGATTGCTCATCACGGTGCCGACGACAGGCCCCTTCAACAATCCCTTCTGTTTGCGAGCCCGCGCGATGATGTACAGCAGCTGATCGCCATCGACGGTGCGACCGAGATGATCGACCATCACCAGGCGATCGCCGTCGCCATCGAGCGCGACGCCCGCCTGCGCCTGCACGCCCGGCACGGTGAGCTGCAACAGGCCCGGCGAGGTCGAGCCGCAATTCAGATTGATGTTGCGGCCGTTCGGCGAGGAGCCGATCGGTACGATTTCGGCGCCGAGATCGGCGAGCACGCGCGGCCCTACTTTGTAACCGGCGCCGTTCGCGCAATCGATGACCAGCTTGAAGTCCGATAAATCCAGGCCCGGCACCGTGCTCATCGCGAATTCCTGATAACGCACGCGCGACTTGTCGACACGCGACGCGCGACCGAGCTCGCTCGAGCTGCGCGTCACCGGCGGATCGTCCAGATACTGTTCGATCTGCGCCTCGACCTCGTCGCTCAACTTGCCGCCGTTGCGATCGAAGAACTTGATGCCGTTGTCTTCGTAGGGATTGTGCGAGGCGCTGATGACCACGCCGAAGTCACATTCGAAACGTTTGGTGAGATAGGCGATGCCGGGCGTCGGCAACGGGCCGATCAACATCACGTTGACGCCCGAGGCGACGAAGCCCGCTTCCAGCGCGGACTCGAACATATAACCGGAGATTCGCGTGTCCTTGCCCACCAGCACCGTGCCGCCCTTCGGCGCGAGCACGCGCGCCGCCGAGCTCGCCAGCTTCAGTGCGAATTCCACGGTCAGCGGATGATCGCCAACGCGGCCACGCACGCCATCGGTGCCAAAGTACTTGCGGCTCAAAACGGCTCCCTCGAATGCTTAATTTTCAATTGGCGCGCGTGCGCTGTAACCGGCGGCGCGCAAGGCCTGGGCGACTTTCACGGCGTCCACCGTCTCGGCCACGTCATGGACCCGAAGAATAGCAGCCCCGGCGAGCACGGCAGCCGTGGCCACGGCCAATCCGCCCGCCAGGCGCTGCTCCACGGGCCGGCCCAGCAGAGTCTGGAACATGGATTTGCGGGACACACCGACCAGCAGCGGCAGCCCGGCATTCGGTCCGGGACGGCCCAGCTGGGTCAGGTGCGCCAGCAGGTCGAGATTATGCTCAAGGCGCTTCCCAAAACCGATACCGGGATCGAGAACCAGCCGCTCCCGGCCAATGCCCGCCGCCAGGCAGGCTTCGACCCGCTGCTCCAGGAATGCGGTCACTTCGCCTACCACGTCGTCGTAGCGCGGCTCGTGCTGCATGGTCCGCGGCTGTCCTTGCATGTGCATGAGACACACCGCCGCGTCGGTGCGAGCGACGGCGTCGAGAGCGCCGGGCTCCCGCAGGGCGCGAACGTCATTGATCAAAGTTGCCCCGGCAGCCACGGCCGCGCTCATCACGGCGGCTTTGCTGGTGTCGATGGAAATGGGAATGGAGGTCCGCGCGGCGAGCGCTTCGATGACGGGGACGACGCGACGAATCTCCTCCTGCTCGCTCACATCGGCGGCACCGGGTCGCGTGGACTCGCCGCCCACATCGATGATCGCAGCGCCCTGCTCGATCATGCGCAGCGCGTGCTCGACGGCTCGCGACACGTCGATGAACTTGCCGCCGTCGGAAAAAGAATCGGGCGTAACGTTGAGGATGCCCATCACCCGCGGTGAGGACAGATCGAGTCGTTGAGAGCCGCAGCGCAGCTGCATGAGTTTTCTTTCCGGCTGAAACGGAAAGAGGCGCGTTGCCGCGCCTCTCTCCCACTCTGAACCCGCCAGCGGTTAGTGCTGGCTGGCCGGCTTGCCGATCGGGGACTCGCCCTTCTCGCGCTCGCGGCCCTTGCCGCTGCCATTGCCACCGAACGGGGTGGCGTTGTCATCCCAGCCGGCGGGCGGCTTCGGATCGCGGCCTTCCATGATGTCCTTGATCTGGGTCTCGTCGATGGTTTCGTACTTGATCAGCGCCTCGGCCATCTTGTGCAGCTTCTCCAGATTGGTCTCGAGGATGTCCTTGGCGCGCTTGTAGTTGTTGTCGATCAGCAAGCGCACTTCCTCGTCGATGGCGTGAGCCGTGACATCGGAGACCTGCTTGTGCTGGGTCACCTGGCGACCCAGGAACACCTCGCCCTGATCTTCGCTGTAGGTCAGCGGGCCGAGGCGGTCCGACAGACCCCACTTCGTGACCATGTTGCGGGCGATCTCGGTCGCGCGCTCGATGTCGTTGGACGCGCCGGTCGTGATCGAATCCGGTCCGAAGATGATTTCCTCGGCGATACGGCCGCCGAACAGCGTGCTGATGCGGCTTTCCAGGCGACGCTTGCTGGTGCTGTAGCGATCCGCTTCCGGCAGGAACATGGTCACGCCCAGCGCGCGACCGCGCGGGATGATGGTGACCTTGTAGACCGGATCGTGCTCGGGCACCGTCAAGCCGATGATGGCGTGACCGGCCTCGTGATACGCGGTGAGCTTCTTCTCCTGCTCGTCCATGACCATGGAGCGGCGCTCGGCGCCCATCATGATCTTGTCCTTGGCGCGCTCGAACTCGTCCATGGTCACCGTGCGACGGTTCGCGCGAGCGGCGAACAGGGCAGCTTCGTTGACCAGGTTGGCGAGGTCGGCACCGGAGAAGCCCGGCGTACCGCGCGCAATCACCTGCGGCTTCACGTCTTCGGCCAGCGGCAGCTTGCGCATGTGGACCTTGAGGATCTGCTCGCGACCGCGCACGTCCGGCAGCGGCACCACGACCTGACGGTCGAAGCGGCCCGGACGCAGCAACGCCGGATCCAACACGTCGGGACGGTTGGTGGCGGCGATGACGATCACGCCCTCGGTGCCTTCGAAGCCGTCCATCTCCACCAGCAGCTGGTTCAAGGTCTGTTCGCGCTCGTCGTGACCGCCGCCCAGGCCGGCGCCACGATGCCGACCGACGGCGTCGATTTCGTCGATGAAGATGATGCACGGCGCGTGCTTCTTGGCCTGGTCGAACATGTCACGCACGCGGGATGCACCCACGCCGACGAACATTTCGACGAAGTCGGAACCGGAGATGGTGAAGAACGGCACCTTGGCTTCACCAGCGATGGCGCGGGCGAGCAGCGTCTTACCGGTACCCGGCGAGCCGACCATCAGCACGCCGCGCGGAATCTTGCCGCCCAGGCGCTGGAACTTGCCCGGGTCCTTCAGGAACTCGACGATCTCGACCACTTCTTCCTTGGCTTCGTCCACGCCTGCGACATCGGCGAACGTGACCTGTACCTGGTCCTCGCCGAGCAGTCGTGCGCGACTCTTGCCAAAGGACATGGCCCCCCTGCCGCCGGCGCCGCCTTGCATCTGGCGCATGAAGTACACCCATACCGCGATCAGCAGCAGGATCGGGAAGGAGGAAATGAACAGCTGCATCAGGAACGACTGACGCTCCGGCGCGGCCCCCGAGAATTTCACGTTGTGCTCGATCAGCGTGCCGATCAGCTCGGAGTTTTCCGTCTCGGGATTGTTGACGGTGAACTGCTCGCCGTTGGTGCGGACGCCACGAATCACATCCGTGGTCTTGTTGAGCGTGACTTCGGCAACGCCGCCGTCCTTCACCTGCTGCAGGAATGTGGAGTACGGCATCTCCTGTACTCCGCCGGATCGCGCACTGAAGTTGCTGACCACCGTGGCGACGACCACGGCGATGACGATCCAGAGTACGATGTTCTTGGCTAGGTCGTTCAAAGTCCCATCCTCGTGTGCCCCGTCCCCTCGATCCTGGACCGTGGCAGCAGCCTGGAAGTAAATAAGTAGGCGCCGATTGACACTACACCACCGGACCGGGACGCGCCATAACCGACTTCCTGATCCTGAGCAACCTGAAACTTCAATCCGACCCGCTCATGCCTTAAAGGCTCGGCCGAGCAGGTAAAGTTCCGGACTTCGCTGCCTGGAGGCGTCCGGTTTGCGTACTTTGACGCTCGCGAAGCTCGCCCGGAGCTCTTTCACGAACGGCTGGAAGTGCCGCCCCTGGAACACCTTGACCAGGAAATCGCCCCCCGGGCGCAGCCGCTGACGGGCAAATTCCAACGACAGTTCAACCAGATGCATCGAGCGGTCGTGGTCCACATCGGCAATGCCGGTGGTATTGGGGGCCATATCCGACATTACAAGCTGCGGGCGCTCCTCCCCGAGCATTTGTTCCAGCTGCTCCAGCACCACGTTATCGGAGAAGTCGCCCTGCAGGAAATCGACGCCGACGATGGCGTCCATAGGCAGGATGTCCAGTGCCACGATCCGCCCCTTGCCGTGGAGCAGCTTGGCCGCGAGCTGGCTCCAGCCGCCCGGAGCGGCGCCCAGGTCGACGATGGTCATGCCGGGACGGATCAGGCGGTCGGTGCGCTGGATCTCCTCCAGCTTGAACACGGCGCGCGAGCGATAGCCCAGCTGGCGCGCCTGTTTTACGTAGGGATCGCTCTCATGTTCGGCGAGCCATTCCCGGCTCGATTTAGTACGCTTACTCACCTGTACCCACCCAGCTCGACCTCACGCCCGTCCAGCTTCGTTCATCGGAAGATTGCAACCAGCTGTGAACCGTCAGCCAGTAGGGCTCGAATAATCAGTGCTTCCGTCAATGACTTCAGCTCAGCAGCTTTCCGAAAAGCAGAAAAAGTACCTCCGTGGGCTCGCTCACGGCCGCGATCCCATCATTCTCATCGGCTCATCGGGACTGTCCCCGGCGGTCGCCAGGGAGTTCGACAGCGCGCTCGGCGCGCACGAGCTGGTGAAAGTGAAAGCCCGCGTCGGCGACCGTGAAGAGCGGGATGCCATTCTCGCCGAACTGGCCCGGCAAAGCGGCAGCTCTTTGGTCCAACGCATCGGCAATGTGGGTGTGTTCTACCGTCCGCACAAGGACAAGCCGAAGATCATCCTGCCCGCCGATTAGACGGCCTGCTGGCGCGCCTTCCAGACCAGCGCCAGCGCACTCAGACAGGCGATGAGGAACAGCACGGCGGACACGCCGTGAAGCATCCCGAAGCGGGCCATGTCGCCTGCTGCGCGGGCCGCGCTCATCATCGGTCCGAGGATCAGCTCGCTCGCCAGCGGCGCGGCGGCAGTCAGCAGGATCAACCAAAGAATCGCTTTACTCGCGGCGAACGCTTTGCGCGAAGCAAAGATCGCGAGGAGCGCGATCGCGATCACCACGCCCAACCACGTCTCGATGTGAAACAGCCGCGCCGCCATCTGCCCGGCAAGCTGACGCTCCGGCAAGGTTGCGAACAGCTGAGGCGCGACGATGCCGCAGACCGTCCACAGCGAGCCGGCCCAGAGCGTCACCAGGACTGTCGAGCAGAAATCCAGCAAGCGCCGGCCGCGCTGAGCCGGCGATGCTGTCTGTTCGATTGCGGTAGCCATCGATACGCTGCCCTATTCGCTGCATTCCGCGCCGGCCCGCGTTGGCGCAGGCCGACTCGATCCTTGTTCAAGTAAGAGCAGCTGCTGCGTTACACGCTAGAGATAGCGGACGCCAACGATCTCGTAGCTCTTCGTCCCGTTCGGCGCGACCACGTCCACGACGTCGCCCTTCGACTTGCCGACGAGGGCCCGCGCGATCGGCGAAGACACCGAGATCAGGCCCTGCTTGATGTCGGCTTCGGCGTCGCCGACGATCTGATACAGCACCTTGTTGCCGGTGTCTTCATCTTCCAGATCGATGGTGGCGCCGAACACCACCTTTTCGCTCGCCGGCATCGACGCCACATCGATGATTTCCGAGTTCGACAGGTGCGACTCGATGTCCTTGATGCGGCCCTCGATGAAGCTCTGCTGCTCGCGAGCGGCGTGGTACTCGGCGTTCTCGCTCAAATCTCCATGCGCACGCGCCTCGGCAATCGCCTGGATCACGCGCGGACGATCCTCGCTCTTCAAACGCTTCAGTTCGGCGCGCAGCTTCTCGGCGCCTTTCAAAGTCAACGGCAGACGTTTCACGATGCGATCTCCAATCGCTGGCCGGCCGTGACAGTCCCGCTGCTACGCGAGATCTCCTGATGCAGATCCTGCAATCGGTTCACGTCGACCTCATTCATGTGGGCAATGGCATCACAGGTCGCCAGTCCCGCCGCCACTGTCGTGTAGTACGTGACGCGCTTGTGGACTGCTTCGCGCCGGATGGAACGCGACTCGAAGATCGCCTGCTTGCCTTCGGTGGTATTGACGATCAGCGAAATCTCGTCGTTTTTTATCATGTCCACGATGTGAGGGCGACCCTCACGCACCTTGTTGGCCGTGCGGCACGGAATTCCCGCGTTGCTGATCGCTTCCGCAGTGCCAGAGGTTGCCACGATTTCAAACCCCTGCGCGACCAGGCGCCGCGCCAGCTGCACCGCCGCGGGCTTGTCGCGCTCGCGCACGCTGATCAAGCACACACCGCGCGTCGGCAAAATGACGCCCGACGCGAGCTGCGCCTTGGCGTAGGCCTCGCCGAACGAACGGCCGGTGCCCATCACCTCGCCGGTAGACTTCATTTCCGGACCGAGGATCGGATCGGCCTCGGGGAACTTCGAGAACGGGAACACCGATTCCTTCACCGCGAAGAACTTCGGCACGCGCTCCTCGGTCAGGCCGAGATCCTTCAATTTCGCGCCGGCCATGACCCGCGCCGCCATCTTCGCGAGCGGCACGCCGGTCGCCTTGGAGACGAACGGCACCGTGCGCGAGGCACGCGGATTGACTTCGAGGATGTAGACGACGCCGTTCTGGATCGCGAACTGGATATTCATCAGGCCGACGACGTTCAGACCCCTGGCGAGCTTGCGGGTCTGTTCCTTGAGCTCGGCCTGCGTCTCGGCGGACAGGCTGTTCGGCGGCAGCGAGCAACCCGAGTCGCCCGAATGCACCCCCGCCTGCTCGACGTGCTCCATGATGCCGCCGATATAAACGTCCTCGCCGTCGCAGATCGCGTCCACGTCGACTTCGATGGCCTGATCGAGGAAGCGATCGAGCAGCACCGGGCTGTCGTTCGACACTTTCACCGCATCGGTCATGTAGGTGCGCAAGTCGTCTTCATTGAAGACCACTTCCATGGCGCGACCGCCCAGCACGTACGAGGGACGCACGACCAGCGGGAAGCCCACCGTCTTCGACATGCTGATGGCCTGCTCTTCGGTGCGGGCCGTGCAGTTCGGCGGCTGCTTCAGATTCAGCTGCTGCACCAGTTGCTGGAAGCGCTCGCGGTCTTCGGCAACGTCGATCGCATCGGGCGTCGTGCCGATGATCGGCGCGCCCGCGGCTTCGAGCGCGCGGCACAGCTTCAGCGGCGTCTGGCCNCCGTACTGCACGATCACGCCNACCGGCTTCTCCTTATCGATGATCTCCATCACGTCTTCGAACGTNAGCGGCTCGAAGTACAGCCGATCCGAGGTGTCGTAATCGGTGGAGACCGTCTCGGGATTGCAGTTCACCATGATGGTTTCGAAGCCCGCTTCGCGCAGCGCAAGCGCCGCATGCACGCAGCAGTAATCGAACTCGATGCCCTGCCCGATCCGGTTCGGACCGCCGCCGAGAATCATGATCTTCTTGCGATCGGTCGGGTTCGCTTCGCACTCCTCGTCGTAGGACGAGTACATGTAAGCCGTCGAAGTCGAGAACTCGGCGGCGCAAGTATCGACGCGCTTGAACACCGGGCGAATGCCCATCGTGATGCGCTTGCGGCGCACGCTCGCTTCATCGACACCGAGCAGCGTCGCGAGGCGACGATCGGAGAACCCTTTGCGCTTGAGCTGCCACACACGATCGCGCGTGAACGCTTCGAGGCCCTGCTCGCGCACTTTCTCCTCTTCCAGGACGATGTCGTGGATCTGCGCGAGGAACCAGGGATCGATGCGCGACAGCGACTGCACTTCGTTGAACGACAAGCCAGCACGCAACGCGTCGCCAACGAAGCGAAGGCGATGCGGGCCCGGCATGAGCAGCTCTTCACGCAGCTTGTGCATCTGTTCTTCGGTGAGCGGCAGCGTCAGCAACGGATCGAGACCGTCGGTGCCGACCTCCATGCTGCGCAGCGCTTTCTGCAACGACTCCTGGAAGGTGCGGCCAATGGCCATGGCCTCGCCCACCGACTTCATCTGGGTCGTGAGCCGATCGTTGGCGCCCGGGAATTTCTCGAACGTGAAGCGCGGAATCTTGGTGACGACGTAATCGATGGTCGGCTCGAACGAGGCCGGCGTCGCACCACCCGTGATTTCGTTGCGCAGCTCATCGAGCGTGTAGCCGACCGCGAGCTTCGCGGCGACCTTCGCGATCGGGAAGCCCGTCGCCTTCGACGCGAGCGCCGACGAGCGCGACACACGCGGATTCATTTCGATGACGAGCATGCGACCGTCGGCGGGATTGAGCGCGAACTGCACATTCGAGCCGCCGCACTCCACGCCGATCTTGCGCAGCACCGCGATCGAGGCGTTGCGCATCATCTGATATTCCTTATCGGTGAGCGTCTGCGCCGGCGCGACCGTGATCGAGTCGCCGGTGTGCACGCCCATCGGATCGAGGTTCTCGATGGAGCAGATGATGATGCAGTTGTCCGCGCGGTCGCGAACCACTTCCATCTCATATTCTTTCCAGCCGATCACCGATTCTTCGAGCAGCACTTCGGACGTGGGCGACGCATCCAGACCGCGCTCGACGATGGTGACGAACTCTTCACGGTTATAGGCGATGCCGCCGCCCGAGCCGCCCATGGTGAACGACGGACGAATGATCGTCGGAAAGCCGATCTCGGCCTGCACCGCCAGCGCTTCATCCATGCTGTGCGCGATCTTCGAACGCGGCGACTCCAGGCCGATCTCGCGCATGGCGTTGCGAAACTTCTCGCGGTCCTCGGCCATGTCGATGGCCTCGCGGGACGCGGCGATCAATTCGACGCCGTATTTCTCCAGCACGCCTTCGCGGACCAGGTCGAGGGCGCAGTTCAGCGCCGTCTGTCCGCCCATCGTCGGCAGCAGGGCGCTGGGACGTTCCTTGGCGATGATGCTTTCCACCGTGCGCCAGTGGATGGGCTCGATGTAGATGGCGTCGGCGGACTCGGGGTCCGTCATGATGGTGGCCGGATTGGAGTTCACCAGGATGACGCGATAGCCCTCTTCCTTCAGCGCCTTGCAGGCCTGCGCGCCGGAATAGTCGAACTCGCAGGCCTGGCCGATGACGATGGGGCCGGCGCCGATGATCAGGATGCTTTGGAGGTCAGTACGCTTGGGCATGGGTGGTGTTGGTCAACCTTCGGCGGCGCGGCGGCCGTCTTTCGCTGCGGCCGGGGTTTGAGCGGCCTGCTGACTGGCCAGCCGCTGGTGGATCATGGCGGTGAACTTGCTGAACAGCTGGCCCACGTCCTGCGGACCCGGGCTCGCTTCGGGATGGCCCTGGAAGCTGAAGGCCGGGCGGTCGGTGCGCTCGATGCCTTGCAGCGAACCGTCGAACAGCGACTTGTGAGTCACCTTCACGTTCGGGCCGAGCGTGCTCTCGTCGACCGCGAAGCCGTGGTTCTGGCTGGAGATCAGCACGCGGCCGGACGCGAGGTCCTGCACCGGGTGATTGGCGCCGTGATGGCCGAATTTCATCTTCACGGTCTTCGCATCGCTCGCCAGGCCCAGCAATTGATGGCCGAGACAAATCCCGAACACCGGAATGTCGGTCTCGAGGAATTTCCTGATCGCTTCGATCGCGTAGGTGCACGGCTCCGGATCGCCGGGGCCGTTGGACAGGAAAATGCCGTCCGGATTCATCGCGAGGACTTTTTCCGCCGGCGTCTGCGCAGGCACGACCGTCACGCGACAGCCGTGGTCCGCGAGGCAACGCAGAATGTTCCGCTTGATGCCGAAGTCGTACGCGACCACGTGCACGCGCTGTCCCGGACGTGACTTCGGTCCGGTGTGGTCGCCCCAGTTGGTGCCTTCGTTCCATTGATACACGCGCTTGGTGGACACGACCTTCGCCAGGTCCATGCCCTTCAAACCGGGGAACTTGCGCGCGGCGTGCACCGCGGCCGTCGCATCGACCTTCTCGCCGGTCATGATGCAGCCGGCCAGCGCGCCCTTCTCTCTGAGGATGCGCGTCAGCTTGCGAGTGTCGATGTCGGCGATGGCGACGATCTTGCCGCGCTGGAGAAAGCTCTCCAGGGATTCAGAGGCGCGCCAGTTGGAATGAGTGGCCGGCAAATCGCGAATGATCAGACCTGCCGCGTACACCGATGCCGCTTCCAGGTCTTCCGGATTGGTGCCGGTGTTGCCGATGTGCGGATAGGTGAGAGTAACAATCTGTCTGCAATAGGACGGGTCAGTGAGAATTTCCTGATAGCCCGTCATGGCGGTGTTGAACACCACCTCGCCCGTCGTGTTGCCTTTGGCTCCAATGGATCGGCCGTGAAAAACGGTGCCGTCCTCCAGAGCCAGTACAGCGGCCACGTGTTGGCTGTGGTTCATGTAGCTCCCGATGTCAGCTGTTTCAGACACGCATGCGGAAGACGAGATGGGCGCCTAAGGCCCTATCCCGCCACAAGTGTTTTCACCGCGTGCTGAAGACGGCAGTGTACGCGAGTCGTCCGGGTGATGAAAGCGAAACGCGCATCGTCACCCCCGCCGGCTTCAGAGGGGACGGATCTAATAAATCCGTCCGCCCGGATCGCAGGCCAGGGTTGGGCAGGCTGGCGTGTTTTAAAGGGCCGCGCCGGTCTAAAAACCGAGCACGTCCTGCATCGAGTACAGGCCCGGCGATTTGCCGACCAGCCACTGCGCCGCTTTGACCGCGCCTCGAGCGAACGCGAGCCGATCGCTGGCGCGATGGGTGAGCTCGATCCGCTCGCCGATGCCGGCGAAGGTCACGGTGTGATCGCCGACCACATCGCCGCCCCGGAATACCGAGAACCCGATCGAGCCGCGCTGCCGGGCGCCGGTATTGCCATGACGGGAATATTCGGCCGCGTCTGACAATTTGACATCGCGCCCGTCCGCCGCGGCTGCGCCGAGCGCCAGCGCCGTCCCGGAAGGCGCATCTTTCTTGTTGCGGTGATGCGCTTCGAACACTTCGATGTCGTAATCGGCGTCGAGCTTGCTCGCCGCCAGCTCGACCAGCTTGAGCAGCAGATTCACGCCCAGGCTCATGTTCGGCGCCATCACGATGGGAATGGATTGGGCCGCGGCCGCGATCTGGGCTCGCACCGCTTCGCTGTGGCCGGTCGTGCCGATGACGACCGGACACCTGGCCGCGACGCAGGCGGCGAGATTCGCCGCGGTCGCTTCGGGTAATGTGAAATCGATGGCCACCTGGGCATTGCGCAACGCAACTGCCGGATCGGCTTCGACTGTCACATCGCGCCTGGTGCTCCCGGTGGCATCGCCTGCGTCCTTACCGAGCCAACGACTGTTCGCCGAGGCCGTCGCGCCGCTGAGCTGCGCGCCAGCCGCTTCATCGATCGCTGTCACCAGCGCACGGCCCATCCGGCCGCTGACGCCGAGCACGGCGATCTGCAATGAGTGTTCCGCCATCGGTCTGATCAGCTTCTGATGGTGTCGAAGAAACGTTTCACGCCGTCCAGCCAGGTGCTTTCACGCGGGCTGTGATTGCGCTTGCTGTCGTGCATGGACGCGTCGAAGGCACGCAGCAGCTCTTTCTGCTCTTCGGTGAGATTGACCGGTGTCTCGACCACGACGCGACAGAACAAGTCTCCGGTCGCTCCGCCGCGCACCGGTTTGACACCCTTCTCGCGCAGACGGAAAACGCGGCCGGACTGAGTTTCTCCCGGCACTTTCAATTCGACATTGCCGCCGAGCGTGGGCACTTCGACGGTGCCGCCGAGCGTGGCGGTGGCGAAGCTCACCGGCACCTCGCAGGACAGATGGCTGCCGTCGCGCTCGAAAATCGGATGTTCTTTGACACGGATCTCGACATACAGATCGCCCGGCGGTCCGCCGTTGCGGCCGGCCTCGCCCTCGCCGGTCAGACGAATGCGATCGCCGTTGTCGACGCCCTGCGGCACCTTGATGTTGAGGGTCTTCTTTTTGCGCAGCCGGCCCTGCCCCAGGCAGGAATCGCACGGCTGACTGATGATCTGGCCGCGGCCTTTGCAGCGCGGACAGGTCTGCTGAACCGCGAAGAAACCCTGCTGCATCCGAACCTGGCCCACGCCATTACAGGTATCGCAGGTGACCGGCTTCGAGCCGGGCGCGGCGCCCGAGCCATGACACGGCTCGCACTCGGCGAGGGTCGTGAATTCGATATCCGCGGAATGGCCGAACACGGCCTGCTCCAGATCCAGCTCCAGGTCGTAGCGCAGGTCGGCGCCACGAAATACCTGCTGACGGCCACCGCGCCGGCCGCCGCCGAAAATGTCACCAAACACATCGCCGAAGATGTCGCTGAACGCATCGGAGGCGCTGAAGCCCGCGCCGCCGCCACGAGCCGCCAGGCCGTCGTGACCGTGCTGATCGTAGATGGCGCGCCGCTGCGCGTCGGTCAGCACTTCATAAGCTTCCTTGCACTCCTTGAATTTCTCTTCGGCTTCCGCGTCGTTGGGATTGCGATCGGGGTGGTACTTCATCGCCAGACGGCGATAAGCCTTCTTGATCTCGGCCTCCGTGGCCGTGCGGGCTACATCGAGCACCTTGTAGTAGTCGCGCTTGGACATTCGAGGAAACAACCCCAACCAGAGATGGCCGCATGATGCCTGCGTGCGCCGGCATCACGCCACCTGAAACCCATCCAGAACAAAAGCGGGCCCGGCGGACATGCATTCCGCCGGGCCCGTGTTGCACTTACTTCTTCTTGTCTTTGACTTCTTCGAACTCGGCGTCGAGCACATCCTCGTTGCCGCCGGCGGCGCCGCCGCCAGCTGCGCCCTGCGGGCCCGCTCCCGGAGCCGCGCCGGCTTCAGCCGACTGCTGCGCCAGGGCCGCCGCCAGACGGCTCACTTCGGCAGCCTTCTTCTCGATAACGTCCTTGTCGTCCTCGCTCAGCGCGCGCTTCAGATCCGACACGGCATTTTCGATGTTGGCGCGATCGGCGGGCGGAACCTTCTCGCCCAGATCCTTCAGCGTCTTCTCCGTGCCGTGCACCAGCGCGTCGGCCTTGTTGCGCGCCTCGACCAGCTCGCGGAACTTGCGATCTTCCTCGGCGTGCGCCTCGGCGTCCTTGACCATGCGCTTGATCTCCTCCTCGTTCAGACCCGAAGAGGCCTTGATGACGATCTTCTGCTCCTTGCCGGTGGCCTTGTCCCGCGCCGACACGTTCAGGATGCCGTTGGCATCGATGTCGAACGTGACTTCGATCTGCGGCATGCCACGCGGCGCCGGCGGAATGCCTTCCAGGTTGAACTGGCCGAGCGACTTGTTGTCGTGCGCGCGCTGACGCTCACCTTGCAGCACGTGAATGGTCACGGCGCTCTGGTTGTCGTCGGCGGTCGAGAAGGTCTGATTCGCCTTGGTGGGAATCGTGGTGTTCTTCTCGATCAGCTTGGTCATCACGCCGCCGAGCGTCTCGATACCGAGCGACAGCGGCGTCACGTCGAGCAGCAGCACGTCCTTCACTTCGCCGGACAGCACGCCGCCCTGAATCGCGGCACCCACGGCCACGGCTTCGTCGGGGTTCACGTCCTTGCGCGGCTCCTGGCCGAAGAAATCCTTCACCGCCTTCTGCACCAGCGGCATGCGGGTCTGGCCGCCGACCAGGATCACTTCGGAAATGTCCTTGATCGACAGGCCCGCGTCCTTGAGCGCGATCCGGCACGGCTCGACCGTCTTCTGCACCAGGTCCTCGACCAGCGACTCGAGCTTGGCGCGAGTCAGCTTGATGTTGAGGTGCTTCGGACCGGACGCATCGGCCGTGATGTACGGCAGGTTGATTTCGGTCTGCTGGCTCGAGGACAGCTCGATCTTGGCCTTTTCGGCGGCTTCCTTCAGACGCTGCATGGCGAGCGGATCACGACGCACGTCGACGCCGCTTTCCTTCTTGAACTCCTCGCCCAGGTAATCGATGACGCGCTTGTCGAAGTCCTCGCCGCCGAGGAACGTATCGCCGTTGGTCGCGAGCACTTCGAACTGACGCTCGCCGTCGACGTCGGCTACCTCGATGATGGACACGTCGAACGTGCCGCCGCCCAGGTCATACACCGCGATCTTGCGATCGCCGCCCTGCTTGTCGAGGCCATAGGCCAGCGCGGCCGCGGTCGGCTCGTTGATGATGCGCTTGACGTTCAGACCGGCGATGCGGCCGGCGTCCTTGGTCGCCTGGCGCTGCGAGTCGTTGAAGTAGGCGGGCACCGTGATGACGGCCTCGGTGACCGTGGTGCCGAGGAAGTCCTCGGCGGTCTTCTTCATCTTCATGAGCACGCGCGCGGAGATTTCCTGCGGCGCCATCTTCTTGCCCTGCACTTCCACCCAGGCGTCGCCGTTGTCGGCCTTGGCGATCTTGTACGGCACCATGTCGACGTCCTTCTGGACCACGGCGTCGTCGAAGCGACGGCCGATCAGGCGCTTGATCGCGAACAGGGTGTTCTGCGGATTGGTCACCGCCTGGCGCTTGGCCGACTGGCCGACCAGCACTTCATTGTCCTTGGTGAACGCCACGATCGACGGCGTGGTGCGATCTCCTTCGCTGTTTTCGATCACGCGCGGCTTGCCGCCATCCATGATCGCGACGCACGAATTGGTCGTGCCCAGGTCGATGCCGATGACTTTGCTCATGGCCCAATGTCTCCTGCAAATACTTCGTTAATAGTTAGGTTCGAAATCGATGACGTCGGTAACTCTGGCGGGCCGGTCCTGCGTCCTGCGCTCCCGGCATCGGGGCATCCTGCCCGGCAGCCGTCTTGTCGCGATATCTGCGGATCGTGCTGACGTTTACAAGTCCTTACGGAGCTTTTGCCACAATCACGCGGGCCGGGCGCAGCAGCCGGCCGTTCAGCGCATAGCCCTTCTGGACCACCTGGGTGACGCTGTCCGGCACATGCTCGGCCGAGGGCTGCACGGCCATGGCTTCGTGCTGCTCCGGATTGAACGGCTCGCCGAGCGGGTCGATCTCGGTCAGGCCGTTCTTCTCGAACGCCTTGGCCAGCAGTTTCAGGGTGGCTTCGGTACCGGCGCGCAGCGTCTGCGGGTCGCCGGCCGCGACCAGGCCGAGCTCCAGGCTGTCCTTCACCCCGATCAGATCGTTGGCGAAGCGGTCCACGGCGTATTTGTGGGCCTGCTCTACATCCCGGGACGCACGCTTGCGAATATTTTCCATCTCGGCGAGCGCGCGCATGTACAGATCGCGGCTCTCCAGCGCGCGGGCTTCCGCGGCCTGCAGCGCGGCCTGGAGGTCGACCTCGCCACCTTCCCCTGCCGGGGCGCCATTGCTGCCGGGCGGGCGATCCTGCTCGTTGGGCGTGCTCATGAATCTGATTCTCCTCATCGCAAAAAGGACTCGTCCCCGGCCCGGCGGCACCGGGTCGGGACGGCGGTTTCTTGAAGGGGCGGCATTCTGCCTGAACAGGCGGCCGACCTCATGCCTGACCTCTCCCGGGGACAGGTCGGCGCGACGGGAATGGCGGCTCAGGCGCGCGAATTCAAGGCGGAGCCGAGCAGCTTTGCGGTGATATCGACGATAGGGATGATGCGCTCGTAGGCCATTCGCGTGGGCCCGATGACCCCCAGCACGCCGACCACTTCCTGGTCCAGGGTGTACGGGGCCGTGACCACGCTGCAATCGTCCAGGATGGTGTAGCCGGATTCCTGGCCGATGAAGATCTGCACCCCGTCGGCCTTCAGGCTCAGATCCAGCAGGTGCAGGATGTCGCGCTGCTGCGTGAACGCCTCGAACAGGCGCCGCAGCTTCTCGACGTTGGACAGCTCGGCGAAGCTCATCAGATTGGTTTCGCCCGCGATGACATATTCCATGCGGCCGCTGGTCGAGGACGGCATGACCACGTGCTGCGCCAGATGAATGGCATCGAGCATCACCTGGTTCAGCGACTCGCGTGTTTCCTTCAGCTGATTGAGCAGGTGCTCGCGCACCGCGCTCAATTCCTTGCCGCCGAATTCCTGATTCAAATAGTTCGACGCGCGCCGCAGCTCCTCGGCGCTGTAGTGACGCTCCAGCTGCACGATCCGGTTCTGCACTTCCCGGCCGTTCACGACCATGATGACCAGCACCCGGTTGTCCGACAACGGCACGAATTCGATCTGACTGAGCGCCGAGTGGCTCTGCCGCGGCAACGTCACGACGCCCGCGAGCCTCGTCACGCTCGATAGCATCTGCGAGGCCGCGGCCACCAGGGCTTTGTGGTCGGCGGTGTGCTCGCCGAAGCGCGACTGGATGGCGGCGATCTTCTCGTCGTCCAGCGGCTGGTACTTGAGCAGCGTGTCGACGAAGAAGCGATAGCCCTTGTCGGTCGGCACGCGGCCCGCCGAGGTGTGGGGCGAGGTGACGAAGCCGAGCTCTTCCAGATCCGCCATCACGTTGCGGATGGTCGCCGCGCTCAGATTCAGCCCCATATCACGGGACAGAGTACGGGACCCGACGGGTTGCCCGTCGCGGATGTAATGCTCCACCAGCAGCTTCAACAGCTGCTGCGAGCGTTCGTTCAGCGGTTCATCGTTCTGGGTCGACATCATTCGCTTCGGGCGGCTTGGGATCGGGCGCTACGACCCGGCCGCATCTAAGACTCAAGCCTATGTGACAGAAGGCATTTTGCACCAGCTGCGCTGCAACGCCGATGGTCCAGGTGAAGCTAAGCACCGCGCCGGGCGCTGTCAAGCAGACCGCCCCTGGAGGCGCGCCGGACGTTGGACAGGGGCTATCTTGGGGCCGCCGGTCGGTTCACAACCGGATTCGCGTGGCTGGCTGACACGGGTCCGTGCTACAAACCGCATCCATGTCCGCAGCCCCCGAACCGTTTCGAATCATCGCCATCATCGGCAACACGCGTGACTCGCGGGTCGTCGAGTCGTTGCAAGTTCTTGCGGCTCATTTGCACAGCCGCGGACGGCGCGTCCTCATCGATGAGGCCACCAGCGTGGATTACCGCGACGTCGCGGTCGAACGGTTACCTGAATCGGAGCTGTGTGTGACGGCCGACCTGCTGGTCGCGGTCGGCGGCGACGGCTCCATGCTGCACGCGGCCCGGCTCGCAGCACCGCGGCAGATTCCGGTCCTCGGCATCAATCGCGGCAGGCTCGGGTTTCTCGCGGACATCGGTCCGTCCGAACTCACCACGCGCGTCGATGAGATCCTCGCCGGCCGCTACGTGAGCGATCAGCGCGCCATGCTCGAAGCGACCTTGAGCTCGCCCGGCCAGCCGGACCGTCACTGCTACGGCCTGAACGACGTGGTCCTGCAGAAGTGGCAGACCGGTCGCATCCTGGATTTCGAGACCTACATCGACGGCCGCTATGTGAATACCCACGGCGGCGACGGCGTGGTGATCGCCACGGCGACCGGCTCTACTGCGTACGCGCTCTCGTGCGGCGGCCCCATTCTGTATCCGGGGTTGGATGCCGTGGTGCTCGCGCCGATCTGTCCGCACACGTTGTCGGATCGACCCATCGTGGTCCACAGCACTGCTGTCATCGAGATTCGACTGCTGGACCGTCCCGACAGCAACGGGCAAGTCACCTGCGATGGTGTCTCGCTCGGCGCGCTGTCGCAGGGAGACCGGTTGATCGTCCGCCCCGCCGCCGGCAACGTGACCCTCCTGCATCCGGCCGATCACGATTACTATCGCACGCTGCGCTCGAAGCTGCGCTGGGGCCGCGGTGACCGTACCGCGCCCTACCCAACCTCGGAATAGTTTTTCCAACCCGAAGATGCTCACTCATATTCAGATCCGCGACTTTGCCATCATCGACGCGGTCGAGCTGGAGCTTGGCCCGGGCTTGACCGTGCTCACCGGCGAGACCGGCGCGGGCAAGTCGATCCTGGTCGATGCGCTGCTGCTCGCAGCGGGCGGACGCGCGGGCGCCGAAGTCGTTCGCCATGGTGCTGAACGCGCCGAGGTGTCGGCGACGTTTGCGATCGAGAAGAACGCCGCGGCCCACGCCTGGCTCAACGAGCAATCCATCGAGCACGAAGGCGAATGCGTGCTGCGTCGAGTGATCTCCGCGGATGGTCGCTCGCGCGCCTACGTCAATGGACAAACGATGTCCGTGCAATCGCTGCGTCAGCTAGGCGAGACGCTCGTCGACGTGCATGGCCAGATGGAATATCAGTCGCTGGTGCGTCGCTCGGCGCAGCGCGAGCTGCTCGATCAGAGCGGCGAACATCGCGAGCTGGTGAGCGCCGTTGCCGAGACCTGGCGCACCCTGTCGCAAGTCAAAGAGGAACGCGATCGTGCCGCCGCCTCGGCACAGGATCGCGAAGCGCGCCTCGAACTGCTGCGTTACCACTTGAGCGAGCTGCAGGCGCTCGATCTCAAGGCCGGTGAAGCTGACGAGCTCAGCGCCGAGCGGACGCGTCTGTCACAGCGCGGGCGACTCGCCTCGGGCGCACGAGAAATCATTCAGCTCCTGCGTGAAGCTGAAGACGTGAGCGCCGAGCACGCGATCTCGCGCGCACTAAGCACCGCGCGGCACGTCGCCGAACTGGATCCGAAGTTCGCATCCATGGCGCAGCTGATCGAGGAAAGCTTGATCGCGCTTCGCGAAGGCGTCGATGCGGTCGAACGCTACGAGTCCGATCTCGAAGCCGATCCACAGCGACAGGAGTGGGTCGAGGAACGGCTCGCGACGATGGAATCGATCGCACGCAAGCATCGCGTCGAAGTCAGCGCCCTGCTCGACCTGCAGGCAGACCTTCAGCAGGAGTTCCAACGGCTCGATTCGCTGGAAGCGTCGATGGCGCAGATCGAAAAGCGACTGGAGCAGGCTCAACAGAAATTCGCTGCCGCGTGCGCCAAATTGACAGCGGCTCGCAAAGCCGCCGCGAAGTCGTTGAGCACAAGCATCAGCGCACTGATGCAAACCCTCGGCATGCCAGGCGGCAAGTTTCAGATCGACGTGCGCGCCGCCGACGCCGCGGGCGTGAACGGTGCGGACGAGATCGAGTTTCTGGTCAGCGCCAACCCGGGGCAGCCGCCTCGCCCGCTCGCGAAAGTGGCGTCGGGCGGCGAATTGTCACGCATCAGTCTCGCTATCCAGGTGGCCGCCGTGCAGACCGATGCGATGGCCGATTCTATGGCCTGCCTGGTCTTCGACGAAGTGGATGCCGGCGTGGGCGGCGGTGTCGCGGAGATCGTCGGCCGACAGCTGCGAACCCTGGGCGAACGAGCGCAGGCGCTCTGCGTGACGCATCTGCCTCAGGTCGCCAGCCAGGCTCACGCGCACGTTCGGGTCACGAAACTGACCGACGGCAAGACCACCCGCACGGCCCTGCACACGCTGACCGCCGATGAACGCGTGGAAGAAATCGCCCGCATGCTGGGCGGCATCAACGTAACCGATAAAGCGCGGGAACACGCCGCCGAGATGCTGCGGCCGGCGCCTGCCAGGAATTCCGCCAAGGCGGCAGCCGGCGCCGCGAAGGCTCCGGCCAAAGCCGCCGCCCCCGCCGCGAAGAAGAAGCCCGCGCGGCGCTAGGCGGATGCGTGCCTCAATTCCGGCTCTTGAGCTTCTGCGCCGGGCAGTCCGGCCGGCTGCAATAGCCGTACAGGATCATGGAGTGATCCTTGAGCTCGTACTTCAGGCGGGCCGCCACCTGGCGCTGCCGCTCCTCGATGCCCGCGTCCATGAACTCTTCCACCCGGCCACAGCCTAAGCAGACGATGTGGTCATGGTGCTGGCCCTCGTTGAGCTCGAACACCGCCGTGGTGCCCTCGAAGTGATGACGAGTCACCAGGCCGGCGGCCTCGAACTGCGTCAAAACCCTGTATACCGTGGCGAGACCGATATCCTCGTGAGACTCCAGCAGGTGCTTGTAGATGTCTTCCGCGCTCATGTGCCGCGGCGTGGCCGTGCCGAGAATCTCGAGAATCTTGATACGCGGCAGCGTGACTTTGAGCCCGGCCTTGCGCAAATCGCTGGTTTCCACGTGCTTGGTCCTCACATCGAAGGCCGGCGCGCGTTCCGCTGCGTACCCGACCGCTTTTGAGTATCATCCCGCCGCATTATCTCGCAGCCCAGCCGCTGGCTCCACCCCGAAATGACACGAATCACGTACACCTGGTCCTGTCTTCGAGTGCGTATTCTCGCCTCGCTGCTCGCAACCGCACTGCTGGCCGGCGGCCTGTCAGGATGCGTCCATCGCGTCGATATTCAACAAGGCAACTTTCTGAAGCCCGAGGACATCGAGCGCGTCGCGATCGGCATGACGCGCGTCCAGGTGCGATCCCTGCTCGGCACGCCGATGGTGGCCGATCCGTTCGTGAGCACGCGCTGGGACTATGTTTACTACTTCAAGCGCGGCCGCTGGAGCGAGCCGCAGCAGCGGCACTTCATCGTGTTCTTCGACGCGAGCGACAAGGTCGAGCGCATCGACAAGCCCACCGACACGGTGCCCACGCGAGTGAAGACCGCCGCGACCAACGAGGCCGCGAACTGATCTATTTGCGACGCTGAGCTTCGGCGCGGCTGCGCTCGGCAGCCTCGCGCCGGCTCTGCTTGGGATCGATCAGCAGCGGCCGCAGGATCTCGATCCGATCGCCATCGCGCAACTCGTAAGTGAGCGGCACCGCGCGCCCGAAAATGGCGCACTCCAGGGGACGCGCCGCCGCTTCCGGGAACTTTTCCAGCAGCCCCGAGCGATTCACTGCCTCGGTGAGCGATGTGCCCGGCGGCACCCGCAGATCGACACTCGGCTGCCGATCCGGCAGCGCGTACACCACGCGGATATGCAGCAACTCACTTTTTTCCATAGATCGCGCGAGCCCGATCGACGAACGCGTCGATCATCTCGCTGCAGCTCTTCTCGAAGCTGCGCGACAACAGCATGCCGAGCATCGCGTTGGCGAACTCGAAGCGCACCGTGAGACCGACCTTCACGCCCTTGTCCCCCAGCGGCATGAACGTCCAGCGCCCTTCGAAGGTCTTGAAAGGCCCATCCACCAGCGTCATCAACATCTCGGTGGGGCGTTTCAGAAGATTGCGCGTCGTGAACGCCTCGCGCACGCCCGCTTTGTGCATTTCCAGCTTGCCGGTGACCTGATCCGGCGTGCTCTCGAGCTTCGTCGCCGCGGAAATCCACGGTACGAACTGCGGATACTGCTCAATGTCCTCCACCAACGCGAACATTTGTTCGGCCGTATACGGGACCAGGGCGCTTCGAGTTACTTCACGCATGCGCCGGCACGGTACAATCCGCGCCCTCTATGAGCAAGCAGAAAGCCGACAACAACCCGACCATCGCCGAGAACCGCCAGGCCCGCCACGAGTACTTCATCGAAGAGACGTACGAGGCCGGTATGGCGCTGCAAGGCTGGGAGGTCAAAAGCCTGCGTGCGGGCCGCGTGCAGCTGAAGGAGGCGTACGTGTTCCTGAAGAACGCCGAAGCCTTCGTGTTCGGCGCGCACATCTCCGCCCTGCCCACCGCCTCGACGCACGTCATCCCGGACCCGATCCGCACGCGCAAGCTGCTGCTGAACCGCGCCGAGCTGAACCGCCTGGTCGGTGCCGTGGAGCGCAAGGGCTACACGCTGGTGCCGCTGGAAATGTATTGGAAAGCCGGCCGCGCCAAACTGCGCATCGGCCTCGCCAAGGGCAAGAAGGAGCATGACAAGCGCGCCACCTCCAAGGACCGCGACTGGCAACGCGAGAAATCGCGCTTGATGAAACATTCAAAGCGCTGAATCGCGCCTTTCGCCCCTCGCCACGCATCCGGCCCTTGAGATCCGCCGGTTTGGCCTTACACTAGCGCCGTTGCCACGAGTGGCGACACCTTACGGGGGCGACCGGCTTCGACGTGGGTGGCGAAACTCCAGGTGCATGCGGAGTTGTAGGTAACTCCTTAAACTGCTTACAAACTTATAGTTGCAAACGACGACAACTACGCTCTGGCGGCTTAATCCCGCCTAACCTCCGCCTGGTATGTGCTTGTGCATCCAGATTGGGGGACGCGCTCACAAGCTCGCGAGTCGGTGTGCTCCAGGCCGCCTCGTTAAAACGCTCTGCAGCTGGTCGTGCGTCTTCCCTGCTCCTCGGGTAGCGCACGACAAGATACAAAGAGTGAGCTAAGCATGTAGGTCCTGTAGCGTAGTGCTTGCGGACGCGGGTTCGATTCCCGCCGCCTCCACCATCACCTGTTCCGAGGACATCCAAGAAGATCCATAAGTCCTCGGAATTCATCAAAAATCCCGGAAAACACTGCTACTGACGACTGCTGTCGTTCGTTGACATCTTAGACCTGTCGGGGGTATTCACAAGGGGTATCTGGAACGATTTGTTTCTAATCGGCGTCGATACCCCCAATGCCGCTGACGAATATTCAGGTCGAAAAAGCGAAGGCGCGAGAGAAGAATTGGAAGCTCTTTGATGAGAAAGGGCTCTACCTGCTCGTCAGCAAGGACGGGCACAAATGGTGGCGGCTGAAGTATCGGTTCGGCGGTCGGGCTGATGGGAAGCCTGGGAAGGCCGAGAAGGTGCTGGCGCTCGGCGTCTTCCCCGAGGTCTCGCTGAAGCGTGCCCGAGAGAAGCGCGACGAGGCGCGGCGACTGCTCGCTGACCACATCGATCCTGGAACGCAGAAGAAGCAGGAAGAGCACCAGAGGCGGGTTGCGCAGCTCCAGACCTTCGAGGCCGTCGCACGCGAGTGGCTGACGAAGCAGAGTTGGGGCGAGAGCCACGGCGCGCGCAACGCACGGAGATTGGAGCAGCACGTCTTTCCGTGGGTGGGATCAGTCGGCGTCAGCGGCATCAAGCGGGCGCAGATCAAAGAGGTTTTGCAGCGGATCGAGAAGACCGGACACGTCGAGACCGCCTATCGCGTGCTTCAACTCATTCGCTCGATCTTCGACTTCGCGATAGCGGAGGAAATCTGCGAGCACTCGCCCTGCCTGGGATTGTCGAAGACGCTATCGGCTCGCCCTACCCGCCACCACGCGACCATCACGGACCCGAAGCAAGTGGGTGAGCTGCTGAGAGCCATCGACGGCTACGGGGGTACGTTCCCGGTCGCCTGCGCTCTTCGTCTCGCTCCGCTGTTGTTTGTTCGCCCCGGCGAACTTCGGAAGGCCGACTGGTCGGAATTCGATCTCGACGGCGCGCATCCTCAGTGGCGCATCCCCGCGGCGAGGATGAAGATGCGCGAGCAGCACATCGTGCCGCTGGCGAAACAAGCCGTCGCTATCCTTCGCGAGCTACAGCCGCTCACCGGCCCAACTGGCCTCGTCTTTCCCGGACTGAGAAGCCTTGCTCGACCGATGAGCGAGAACACCCTAAACGCCGCTCTGCGCAGGCTCGGCTATGACAAAGAAACAATGACTGCGCACGGGTTCAGATCGTTGGCTAGCTCGATCTTAAATGAGCAGCACTGGCATAAAGACGCGATCGAAAGGCAACTGGCACATGGCGAGCGGGACAAGATCCGGGCGGCGTACAACCATGCGGACTACCTGCCGGAGCGGAGAAAGATGATGCAGGCGTGGGCGGACTATCTGGACGGCCTGCGTGGACAATCCGGGCCGAATGTCTGAGACACATGCAGCCTCCCTCAGAAAAATCAGAGTTTGAATCTCCGGCATGGCACGGCAACGTGCTGCAAGAGACCGAGCAACGATATGAGGCTGGGCTGGAACGCCCTGTCGATTGGGCGACGGCCAAGTGGGAGCTCCGCGCCCGACGCTACTCGGCGCCAGATCAGGAAAGGCATGACCATCCCTAAGATCCCCATCCCAGACGCCCAGCACGCCCAGCACGCCCAAGAATAGTTACGGCTCGCACTCGTCGACGCGGAGCAGCGGCATGAGCCAACGCACCGTCAGCGATGTGGCACGCCAGGCACGCGAACGGTGTGTAGACAATGGCGACTCGAGACGCACGGAACTCCACATACGAGCAAACAAAGCCCGACTTTGCGCAATGTCTAGAAAGATCACACAGCGACAGGCCCCAGCTAGTGTCCCATTTCGTGCAGCCGATCTACTGCAGAGCGAAGCCGAGATCGTTGCATACGTTGAGGAAATGCTCGCCGATGGCGATGACCGTGTTCTTCCAATCGCGCTTCGCACAGTCCGCGACGCCCTGCTAAGGCTCCCGCGACTCCGTGGGGCAAAGTGATGCCAGGGGCATCACCTGACCCGCAGACGCAGGCGCGAAAGCCAGATGTTTCGAGCGCTGGTCAACGAAACGCCGGGGCCTTGAAAAGCAAACCCCGCTTCAAGCGGGGTTCGTACACCGATCCTCTTGGTTATCCTACTCATGGTGTGGACCCTTTCGGGCGGGTTGACGCGTGACTCGGCTATAGCGTCCCCTAGATGTTAAGCCATTGATGCCGGATCAGGGAAGACGTGTCCACCATTGAAATTTCCATCCCGACGACCAGCAAGATTGGATCGCCGCTCAGGTGGCAGCCAAATGACCGTAGACGCGAGCGACTACATCCGAGAGCTGATCCGACGAGATCAGATAGCCTGGGAATCGCTAGGGCGTCGCACTGCTAGACGGCGAGCGCAGCCGCGTGGGCGACGCTCTGTCACTGGCGTGGCACGCGAGACACGGCATCAGTCGCGTGGATGAGCTGAAACCAGAACGCGCCACGAATCCGTGTAGTGACCCACTGAATTCCTGCTCAGGTGTTAATCTACCCGGAGAGACACTTGAGCACATTGATGGACGACGAGATCAAACGCTGGACGGCGCGCCGTAAGAGCGCGCTGGTTCTGGAGATCATCCAAGGCAAGACGACGATCGCCGAAGCGAGCCGAGCCTACGACCTGCCACCCTCAGAGATCGAGAAGTGGGTCGATGATGGCAAGCGCGGCATGGAGAACGCGCTGCGAGCCAATCCACAGGATCTTCGCGAGCAGTATGAGAAGCAACTGAAGGATCTGCAGGAGGCCTACGGCGAGGCCATGCTCGAACTGCGTGCCCGAAAAAATGTATGGTCCGCCCTGCGATTGCAAGTCTCTTCTTTGGAGGGAGCGGCGCGTCGGTCTGCTCAAATGTATCCGGCCTACTTGTGGAGTCTTTCTGCACTCCTGGCCTCGATGGAGATCCGCGCGCGTCTGGCCTACTAAATTGACTCGGTCTCGTTAGGGCCGTTTTTTTCGGTCAGGCTTGGGACGCGTGGGTTGACCGTACTGCCATCCTCTTGAAGATCCTCGCAAACCCGGGTGAGCGATGAGATGAACGTGGTGGGCTACCTCGGTGAAGCCGCCGCGGCCGTAGATGATCTGTAGACCTCGTGGCGGGCGAGCACGGCCCAAGCGATTCGGGCGAGTTTGTTCGCCAGTGCCACCGCCACAACGTTCCTGTGCGAGCGCTCCTCGAGCTGCGTCATCCAAAGTCCGAGTTCATGGTTCTCTCGATTCAAGCTCTTCAGGCAGGAACGCGCTCCATGTATCAGCAGCATGCGGACATAGCGGTTCCCGTGCTTACTGATGCCAAGTAACGTCGGCTTGCCGCCGGTGGAGTGCTGCCGTGGCACAAGGCCCAGCCACGCGGCGAGTTCACGCCCCTTCTTGAACGCAGCTCCGTTGCCCACGGCTGCCACCAACGCCGTGGCACCGAGCGGCCCGATGCCCGGCACGGTAACGAGCCGGCGACAATCATCGTGACGTTTGGCAACAAGCTCGATCTCACGAGTGTGTTGCGCGACGAGTGCTTCCAGCGCATGCCAGTGTTCTCGAAGAGATGCGATCAGCTGCCGCATTCGCGGAGAAAGGCCATTCTCTGCGTCTTCCAGAATGCCTGGAAGGTCACGTCGCAAAGAGGCGCGGCCTTCCTTCACCGGTAGGCCATACTCGATCAGGAACGCGCGGATCTGGTTGATGACCGCGGTGCGCTCTCCAACGAGGCGCTCACGAATGCGATGGACGGCCTGGAGATCCATCTGCTCGTTAGATCGCACGGAAACGAATCGCATGGTGGGGCGCTCAACGGCCTCGGCGATCGCCTCCGCGTCGTTGAAGTCATTCTTGTGTGACTTGAGATACGGCTTGATGAACTTCGGCGCCATGAGCCTAACGTCGTGACCGTGGCGTTGAAAAACCCGTGCGAGATGTTGTGCTCCCGGACAGGCTTCCATGCCGATTCGGCACACTGGCAGGTTCGCAACGAACTGGACGAGCTGCCCACGATTGAACTTGTGCTTGGCAACAGGCTTGCCTGCTCGATTGCAGCCGATAAGATGAAACCAAGTCTTTCCAACATCGATGCCCAGTGTCTTGATATCCATGGTCTTCTCCGATGGAGGCTTTGCTGACGCGAACCTATTATCTCGCCGGGCGAGTGCGGGGCGGACCATCCCATAAATTGCAGTCCCTGCTGGGCGAGGACGAGAAGTGATCGAGACGATCCGCCAGGGACTCAAAGACGATGGCTACGCCGTTTCGATCAGTCAGCTGTGTCGCTGGTTCGGCATTCCTCGCCGCACCGTGTACTACAAAACGACCAAGAAGCCGCCGACGGTGCAGGAGCGCTTCGCTGGGCCGATCAAGCAGATGATCGAGGAGAATCCCTCGTTCGGTTATCGCACGGTCGCGTACCTGCTGAGGTTCAACAAGAACACCGTTCAACGCGTTTTCCAGCTGATGCACTGGCAGGTACGCAAGCGGCCCGTCGGCTTCCGGCCGCGCATTCGAGCTCTGCCGTCGGTGGCGAGCGTGCCGAACGAGCGTTGGGCTACGGACCTGTGCCGCATCTGGAGCGGCCGCGACGGTTGGGCGGTGCTGGCCCTCGTCATCGACTGCTGCACCCGAGAACTGCTGGGATGGCATCTATCCCGGAGCGGCCGATCGCGAACGGCTGAGGCGGCGCTCGAGCAAGCACTGATCGCGCGCTTCGGCACGCTAGGACGCGTACCGGCGCCGTTCTTGCTTCGCTCGGATAACGGCCTGGTCTTCACCAGTCGCAGCTACACAGCGCTGGTGCGCGGCTATGGGCTTCGTCAGGAATACATCACGCCGCACTCACCGGAGCAGAACGGCATGATCGAGCGCGTGATCCGCACCCTGAAAGAGCAATGCGTGCATCGTCATCGCTTTGAGACGTTGCAGCACGCTAGCCGCGTTATCGGCGACTGGATCAACTTCTACAACAACAGCAGACCTCACCAGTCGCTGGAAATGAAGACACCCGCTGAGGCATTCAAATTAGCAGCCTGACCTGAGCAGGAATCGCTGGGTCAATACATCCGTTCCTAGCCCATGCCAAAAGATAAACCTCGACCGTTCCACCCAGCGTCCCGTTTACGGCTGCCGACTATCTACGGAACGAGCCGAGATGGTTGGTTGCGCCCAAGCAATGCTCGCCGATGGCAAGGACCGCGTCCTTTTGATGGCCCTTTGCACACTCCGCGCCCCGCCGTTACGTCGCCGGCGCGCCCAGTGACAGAATTGATGCCAGTGGCATCAGCGATTCAGCGTCGCTCATTCGTGTCCAAGCGGTCGAACTTGAAACCGTTCGGCAGTCGCGCGGAACCGGCGAAGCCGGACAAGCAACTTTCGAAGCATGAGGTCACTCTTAGCTCGTAACGCGACTATCAGCACTCGCGAGCTGCAATTCGAACTCGCGAACTTCCGCGACAACCCAGGCGATGTGGTGATTAGTATCGATTCCAACCCACTGACCGTGGTTCCCGGAGAACTCGCCGTTACGGCATTCGACGATACGCCTATCCCCCCAACTGAATTTCGGCCCCATAAAGTGGCCGGAATTGATCACCTCGCGTGCAAGAGTTTGAGTCTGCGCACCCTTGTTCCCCTTCCGCTGCGAGTGTCCGCGTGCGACAAAGTAGGCATGCCCGATGGTGTACCGAATTTTGAAGTTGGTGTCCGGAGCGATGAGGTCCTCTGCAGAGTTGGGAGGACGGACCCCGTAGTCACCATGCATCACAGTGAGCTGCGGGTATTCCGTCCGGAGCGTCTGAAATACGAGAGACTCTTTACGTAACACTGTCCCATTCGAGTCCTCCTCACCCACCGCGTCGGTGACAAACGACGGCATCGAGCAGCCAGCCACCGAAATCGCCGTAAAGCCCATCGGAGTAAGTAAGTCGATGACGCGCTTCGAGTGGTCCACCATGGTCTCGAGTGAAACAGCTGTGACGTCCGCGAAGTCGATCAAAGCCAAACACAGCGCGGGGTTAAGGCCCAAGGTTTCGATGATGTCCGTTACCTGGCTGGTGAAGTGCTCGGGCTCTGCCGAGTCTTCAATGGCGGTAGTATCTAGGCGAAGGCAGAAATAAGAGTCGCCTGCCAGTCCGAGCGCCTTCATCGCAAACTGGTAGTTCGGACTGTCCCAGCGGTCGTATCCGATGGTAGCGACCACAGGCACGCCCAGTGACTTCAGCTTGTTATGCATGAACGGAACCACATGCTGGCCCGACTCGGTAACCGCATTGACCGACCACCGGAAGGGATCAAAAAAAGCAGTGCGTCCTTGCCAAACTTTAGCGATGTCCTTCGCCACGTTGGTCAAATAGAGCTCAATGGGAGCTGATGCCTTCTTGTAGCCGGCGCTCTCGCGCATCTTGTTCGAAATCGGACAGATATCGAACAACGGCAAGAACGCCGCCGCGTTTTCCTCGCGGGTGTTTTCGAGAGCCTCGATCTCGCCCTGCTTAGCCTTCAGAATCGAAAGGACTCGAGTCGCCATCTTATTCGTGCTCCGTTACGTCGCGCGAAAACATCGATCGAACCTGCTGATTCCCGACCATGTCAGAGAATCTCTGGAAGTTGCCGACTTCTCTCCGAATTCTGCCAGCGATGATTGCCGGATGAATTCGAAGTTCGCGCGAAAGTCGGTCAATCGACTCTTTACTAGGCGACATGAAAGCCTCGCTGCGCTTCCAGATCAGCCGGGGGATGAAGGCTTCGCGAGCGAGCCGATTGGCCTCCGCCTCACGTCGGTCTTCTGAGGTCACATCCAAATCGTCTACAAAAACTTCGTCGTTAAAGACGTGCCGCCATAAATGCACAACCTCGTGCATCAATGTAAACCAAAAATTGTCCAACCTATCGTGCCGCAGTGTTAGCCCGATTATAGGCGCTCCATTCGAATCCTTCAGTGCCGCACCATCGAGCTGCGTCCCTTTAAGATGCGGCTCGAAAACGACCGCGATTCCGTGCTTTTCAAGATATTCCACCGCCAAGATCGGCCCATGATCAGACCAGCTCAACTGCGCTAGCTTCCGCAGAAAGTCAGCTGAAAGAGCGTTTTTATCGAACGTACCCAAAGCCCTTCGTTTGGATCGCGCAGTTTGAATGACCCGTGCTAGCCACGCGTAGAGGGCATAGGTCGTCGTCGGAGATCGCGCCTCGCCATAGAGAGATCTTCGAAATGACGCGGTCCCGAACTGCAAGCCCGCCTCGGCAATGAAATCCTTTATTGAACCCTCGACCGCCTCAGAGGACTTACTCGTAAGCCTCTTAAGCCAACCGCGCTTCATCATCTCCTTGATCGGAAACTTCGACCAATCGACGCTGGCATTGTTTGTAGGAGCATCAGGCATAGACAGACCGACCAGCGTGTCGGCAGATATGCCCAGCCCGAGCGCGAGAGCCCGAATCATTTGAACGGTAAGTGGGCGCTTACGATTGAGAATTTCGGAGACGCGGCTGCTAGTGCCGAAATACGGGATAAGATCGGCCTGCTTCAATCCCTTCTCCTGCATGCGAAACAAGATCGCATCGATGGGATCGGGAGCTTCGACCGGATATTTGGAGTTTTCGTAGGACTCAAGGAGCACGGTAAGTAGTTCGAGCCTGTCACTCTCCGAGCGCGACAAGGACTCCTTGCACATCAGCACCTGCACCTGCTCTAGATAATCGTGGTACTGCCGCTCCGTGTGGATCACCTTAGCGTCCATTGATCCCTCTCGACCTAAGATCCATAACAAGCGCAGTTTCCGACGGAAACGCGATGAGCATGTCGATTGACCATGTCAAACTGAGCACGGGAAATACGAAGATCCGACCCTCCTGAACCACGTTTGGGAACTGAGCCGTAACGTCACCGGGGCATTTCCAGTGCGCATTGACGACCTCGGTCATCCAGGCGCGCACCCACTTGTCGGCCTCGGTACCGTTCTGCCGAAGTGCCTGCAGTTTTTCGCGCCCAATTAACCGCACGAGCCGCCTCCCAATTTGGGAGGATTATGACACCCCTTCTCCGCCTGTCAACGCTCCCGTTTTGGGAGCAAAGGAGGCACTCCATCCAGATCACACCACTGCCGTCCGGGCACCCCGCCTATTCAGTGTCACATCAGACCTTCAAGTGAACCGGGCAAACCCGGCCGGACAGCTACCGGCCCGAAGCAGACACCCCTTCGTGGCGCTATGCTTACCGAATCATTCACATGGGGAGTCTAGGCGAACATGAAGGACGAGCTTGCTGAGTTGCTACGGTCCCGACAGGCAGGCCCATTTTTGTTTGTTGGGTCCGGGTTCTCTCGAAGATATCTAGGGCTGGAGGATTGGCGTGGACTCTTGTCTCGCTTTTGCGTTGCAGGCAGGGAGTTCGAATATTACTTGGCTGCCGCCGACGGATCGCTACCGAGGGTGGGATCCTTGCTCGCCAAAGATTTCAATGAGCACTGGTGGTCAAGTGCAGATTTCAAGGCAAACGTCGAGAAAGACAAGTCCAAAATTACAGACAGCACTTCCGCACTGAGAATCGAAATCGCCCGCTACATCTCCACCCTTGATCAGGCTAAGGCGAAAAACTCCGAATTTTCTGAGGAGATCGAGCTCCTAGCAAGCCTAAACGTTGATGGCGTATTGACTACTAACTGGGACCTGCTCCTCGAACAGATTTTTCCTGGCTATAAGGTTTATATCGGCCAGAAGGAGCTATTGTTTTCTAACCCTCAGCAGATTGGTGAGATCTACAAGATTCACGGATGTTCGACAAAACCCGCCTCACTTGTACTCACCGACACGGACTATCAAGAGTTCAACGATCGAAACGCATACCTTGCCGCCAAGCTCATCACGATATTCGTGGAGCACCCGATTATTTTCATCGGTTATTCGCTCTCGGATGAGAATGTCGCATCACTATTGCGCGCTCTGTCTTTGTGCGTCGGGAAAGACTATGTCGAGCAACTCCGACGGAATTTGATCTTTCTACAGAGACCGAGAACTGGAGAGAAGGATGGAATCTCTGATACGTATCTGACAATCGATGGCGTTCAGATTCCCCTAGTTCTGGTAAAAACCAATGATTTCCGGCCTGTGTACCAGGTCTTAGGTGATGTGAAACGAAAGATTCCCGCAAGAATTCTCCGCTACTGCAAAGAACAACTATACGCGCTTGTGGCTTCTGCGGAGCCAGAGGAGCGACTTTGCGTGATGGACATAGATGAACTGGATAAGAATCAAGATGTCGAGTTCCTCGTCGGAGTCGGCGTCGCAAATGAAACCAACGTAAAACAAACCGATGAGATTGCTACCGTCGGCTATGCGGCTATTGAAGCAGATGACCTGTTTCGAGACATTCTGAACGAGGACAAGAGATTCAATCCCAAACTCGTAATTGAGAATGTTGTAAAGCGCGCAGGCAAAGGAACAAAGAACATTCCTGTCTACAAGTATCTTAGAGAACTCGGGATCAACGACGAGGAAGGTTACAAGGCGTCCGGGCTCGCCCTCGATAAGTGGGTTAGACGAGACTTGAAGGATTTTCGAGTGAAGGCCTACCAACAGAGCTGGTTTAAACTGCGGCACCTCTCGATGGCTGAGTTGATCAAGGCAAGTACCGTACAGAACGCATCTGGCTACATCCCTTGTTTGCCGAAAGAAAAAATCGACGTAAACCTATTGAAAGAGTTTCTGCTTGAGAACCAGGACAAACTCTACGAAAAGGGACCATATCAAAGCAATTTCAGGAAGCTAGCGACGCTCTACGACAAACTTCGCTGGGGCTGGTAGCGCTCGCTAAGTGCGACGCTTTTCCGGAGGTTTTGAGCGACCCGAACTGGGCAGATGCGGACCGAGCAACGAACCGGAAATGCCGGTGCGTGCCCAGTTCCGATTCAATGTCGCCGATCCGCCGTGACAAAAGCAGACTCGTCTCAGTGGTATGTCGCCACTGAGGTTTCCGAATGTCTACTGAGAGCCCCGAAGCAAACCGCCGCATCCTGCGTCGGCCAGAAGTTGAAGCCCGGTGCGGATTCAAGCGCGCTCATCTTTACAAGCTGATCGACGAGGGCAAGTTTCCTCGCCCGGTGCGGATCGGAGTCCGAGCAGTTGGCTGGGACTCTGTGGAGATCGAGCAATGGATCGCGGAACAACTGCAGCGGCGAACCTAACCGTTGCGGACATACACGCTCGCGACGTAGCGCCCGCGACCATCACCATGCCCAAGATCCAGGGAGGTCGCGATGCGCGCCTCCCGCTCACTCAAGCCTTCATTGCGATACGCCTGCATACGCTCCTCCGCGAATGCGTAGCGGGCAGCGTGACTTTGGATTCCGGCTCGGCCGCAGAATCTGCTATACACGCGCACCGCTTGTTCTAGTCCGGTGGTTTCAACGCCCTTGGCGCAAGCCAACAGATAGACTCGTCCACTGGCTTCCAATATCTCCAGCGCTCTTCGCACAGCTGCCAGCGCCCGCCTCACATCCGCAGGACGCACATCGCGCATGCGTCCGCCTTTGGGACCCTCGATTATGCGCTCGTAGCCTCGCTCCGTAAGTTCGCGGTGCAAGCGGAGAAGCGTATCGCTCCGGCCGGCACGGATGGCTTCGAGCGCGCGAAGTCCAAGGGCTCGCTGCATCTCCAGAATTGCGCCCATGTCTGGCCTGCCCAATCGCTCCGCGCGTTCCTGAAACACCCGAAGCTCGGCGTCCGACAACGGCTCTTTGGTGCCCTTGCGGCTGCCCTGGGCAATCCCGAGTGATCGATTGCTGTACGCGGGATTGTCCGCCAGCCCCTGTTTTCCGATGTGCCTCAATACCGCACGGAGATGGCCCATCTCTTTTGCTAGCGTGCGCCTTCCGATGCCGTTCTCGCTTCGGTAGCGGATGTACGCCTGCACATGTTTGCCGCCGATCTGCGCCGCGCAGTGAATTCCATAGTTCAGCGCCCGCATCGCTTCGGCAAAGTTTTTAAATGTCCCGCTCCGCGACTCCTGCGTGAGATGCGCACGCGCCAATAGATAATTGATCCTCTGAAGATCCGCCTGCAACTCAGTTTTCTTACTCATCACTCTCCTACCTCACTACTTCGATCCGCACATCCGGGCAATCCCGGCAGGAAACATTTCCTGCCTTCCTCCATCGCGAACGGCCGGATGTGCTAGTCCGGCCTGTTGAGTTTCGTGGCCTCACCACAGCACGTGCCGGTGGCATGTGCTGTAGCTCGCGCATGAGCGCGAGATCGAGGCTGCCCTTAGCGGGCCGTTCGCGGTGGCTGACATCGACGAAGGGAGCTTCGTTGCGAAGCTATGGTTGATTGCGTCCGTTGCAGACGCGGTGTCACTTTCCCGCATCGGTGAAATGCGTTGCGGTGACAGTGGGTTGCGGCAGTGGGCCGTGTGCGTCACTCTCCCGGCTTCGCCGAAGACAGTGACGCACGCGTAGAGGAATGCTGCTGTGGCGCAGCTCTGTGTAGTTACGTTGTTAGAAGAATAGTTGCCGCAGGAGTCCACCGCTGGACAGCGGATTGGAGAAGAA
>Ga0065721_10004349_pt1 | contig 44549 bp, 40 predicted proteins | sample Mesricmetagenome_FD_59108 | JGI IMG/M metagenome (GOLD analysis project Ga0065721, IMG submission 59108) | Mesophilic microbial community from rice straw/compost enrichment Sample: eDNA_1 v2 (version 2) | ecosystem: Engineered > Solid waste > Grass > Composting > Bioreactor | place: USA: Davis...
TGATGGCTGTGCTGCTCGTCGTCGCCCTCAGCCTGCCCACGTACCGTCGCCTGCTCGCTGTGAGTCTCGACACTCGGACCATCGGCGAGAATCTTCTGACGCAATCGCGCGCGCTCTTCTACCTGGCCGGCCAGCTGATCCGCATCTCGAACGGTAACGCCGATCCGCAGCTGCCGGTCGTCGACTCGCTGGACTCGCTCACCGCGATTCTCTGCATCGTGTGGCTCGGCTCGATCGTTTGGGCGTTGCTGAACCTGCAACGCAGGCCGGTCAGCTCGTTCGCGGTGTTGTGGTTCCTGCTGTGGCTCGCGCCGACCAACTCGCTGTTGCCCCGCCTCGACGTAGCCAATGATCGTCAGCTGTATCTCGCATCCGTCGGGCCCGTTTGGTGGTTGGCCGTTCGCGTTGCGTCATGGCATCCCGCTCCTGCCGTTCTGCGCCACCTTACAATCGCATCGATGCTCATGGCCCTGAGTTGGGCCACGTATCAACGCAACCTCGTCTACGACACCGAAGTCGCGTTCTGGGAAAACACCGCCGCGCACAACCCGGAAAGCTCCAGAGCGGCCAACAATCTCGGCATGGCCTACGCGCTCGAGTGCCGGTTCACGCAGGCCGAGGCTGCGTTCGAGCGCGCCATCGCACTGAGCGGCGACGATTATTACTCCCGTATCAACCTCATTCTCCTGCGCAAAGGCATGCTGCCCGGCGTGGATCGCAAGCGCTGTCCGCACGCAGCCACGACTGACGACTGAGGGTCACGATTGCGGACAAGCGCTGACCACCAGCGCCGGTATCACCAGCATCACCAACGCAATCAGCGCAATGCCTCCGCCGGCGAGCGCCACGAACCCGATGAAACGCGACGATTCATCCGTCCCAACTTCGTTCTGCAAACAATAACCGCGACGAATGAGGAGCACCGTCACCGCGCCTGCAATCAGTGACATCAATACGGTCATCGACACGACGATGGGGATGCCGAACCAACTCACGTCGGCGAAGCCGCGTGCACACGCAAGCGCTGCGAAGACGTAGACGAGCACGAAATCCGCCATCCAGACCAGCAGCCCACCGAGGATCAGGAACGTCGTGCTCGTGAATGGATGTCGCACACTCATCGCAGGGTCATCCCATCGTGAGCCGGGGCGCGTGCATGACCAGCAACGAGATGATTCCTTGTCCCGCGCAGTAGTAGCCCATGTTGCGCGTGTTATCGAAAACGTTGCGCCGTACTGAATCGATCAAGCCGAGCGACACCCGCGCCATCGTAAAGCTGCCCATCAACGTGATCAGCACCGCATGGAGTCCTTGCCAGGCAAGCAGCGTGTAAGCCGTGGAAGCGTAGCCGTGCAACTGCGGGCGAAGGTTTGTTCCCATCAACGCGTGCAAGCCCGCGGCGACGGCGGCCCACGTCGCCACGATCGTGACCAGCAGTGCGATGTTCACCCATCGAGGCTGGCTCGCATCCAACCGGCGATTGGCGGCGAATAGCGAGCCCGCGGCAACCGCCCAAGCAACGATCGCCGCCACGGAGCTGCCGACCAGCGGCATATCGAGACTCTCCGGCGGAAAGCCCGACAATGTCACCGTCCACAAATAGAAGAACGAGAAGATCAGGCAGGCGAAGATGCTGCCATCCACGAGCATCAGCACGACCATCGACCACCAGGAGTGCGAGCGGCTGCCGCTCATGTAATCCGGCAGACTCAACCCGCCACCGATATCGAACACCTTGCCGGAAGGCGCCGGATCGCCCTCCCATAACCATTTGAGAATGCTGCCCAGGGCGACCACCGCGCCGGTCACGGCAACGACCGTCCACTTTACCGTGAGAGCCAGAAAGAACACCGCGGTGCCGATGCCCGCCAGCATCGGCAGCCAGCTCGATCCCGGCAGGCGCAGCAGATATTCCGGGCGAGCGTCGATCGGACTGCTGACGATGGTTTCCCGGCCGCCGGTCACCGGCCCGGGCAGATAGTGCTGTCCTTCCTCTACCTCCCGCCGCAGCGAGGGGCGATCCCAGAGCGGCTCCCGGCTGGTGATGAAAGGCACGCTGCGAATCGCATAGTTGTCCATGGGCAACCATTCGAGCGTGCCCGCGTTCCAGGGGTTCGTGTTCACCTTTCCGGCAATCCGGAAATGCAACAGCAAATCCAGCAGCACGAGCCCGATGCCCGCGGCGAACACGAAGGCCCCCAGCGTCGAGAGCAGGTTGTAAAGCTCCAGCCCATAGCCGTCCGCGTAGGTCCAGACGCGGCGAGGCATGCCCATCAGCCCGGCAATGTGCATGGGGAAGAAGGTCAGATTCACACCGATGAACATCAGAGCGCAGGCCCACTTCCCCATGCGCTCCGACAAACGTCGGCCACTGATCAACGGCGCCCAGTAATAGATGCCCGCGAACACTGGAAACAACATGCCGCCGATCAGCACGTAGTGCAGATGGGCCACGACGAAGTAGGTGTCGTGCGCCTGCCAGTCGTAGGGCACGACCGCGAGCATGACGCCCGTCAAACCGCCCAGCACGAACACACCGAAGAACCCGAGCAGGAAGTACGTCGGCGTAGCGCGTTGCACATTGCCTCGCCACAGCGTGGCAATCCACGAAAACACCTGCAATCCCGCCGGAATCGCCACCGCCATGCTCGCCGCGGAGAAAAAGCTCAGCGACAGATGCGGCATGCCGGTAGCGAACATGTGATGCACCCACAGCGCAAAGGAAATGGTGCCCGTAGCCAGCATCGCGACCACGATCCAGCGATAACCGAGCAGCGGCACCTGCGCCATGGTCGCGACCATCATAGACACCAGCCCCGCCGCCGGCAGGAAAATGATGTAGACGTCCGGATGCCCGAACAGCCAGAACAAATGCTGCCACAGCAGCGGATCGCCGCCCTGCTCCGCGATGAAGAAGGGCCAGTGGAACGCGCGCTCCAGCTCGAGCAGCGCGGTCGCCAGGATCACGGGCGGAAAGCCGAAGATGATCATGGCGCCCACGATGAGCATGGCCCACAGATAGATGGGCATCTTGTCCAGCGTCATCCCCGGCGGCCGCGTTCGCAAGATGCCCACCACGATCTCGATCGCACCCGCAATGGCCGAGATCTCGATGAACCCGATCCCGAGCAGCCAGAAGTCCGTGCGCAATCCCGGCGAGAACTCGTAGCTGGTGAGCGGCGGATACATGAACCAGCCGCCATCCGGCGCGAGATCGAAGAAGATGGTGGTGAAGAACACCAGCCCACCGACGAAATAGGCCCAGAACGCATAGGCCGAGAGCCGCGGAAACGGCAGGTCACGCGCGCCCTGCATCGCCGGCAACAAGAGAATGCCGATCGCTTCGACCACCGGCACGGCGAATAGAAACATCATCACCGAGCCGTGCATGGTGAACAGCTGATTGTAGAGATCGGCGTCGACCAGAGTGTTCCCTGGTACGGCGAGCTGTGTGCGCATGATCAGCGCAAAAATCCCGCCCAGCACCAGAAACAGCAGCGCGGCGCCGACGTACCAGAGCCCGACCGCGGTGTTGTTGACCTGCGTGAGCACACGCCAGCCTCGCGGCCGTTCCCACACCGCCTGCAGACGCTGCAGTTCGTCTTCCGGGCGCGGCAATGAGTTTGGCAGTTCCGGCTGCGAGCTCACAGTCACTCGAGACTCCCCAGCCACGCCGACAGCGCACGCAACTCCACGCCGCTATAGGCCAGCGACGACGGCATCTTGTTACCTGGCTTCACGTCCTGCGCACCTGCGATCCACCCTGCCATCGTGCCGATGTGATTGTTGAGTGTTCCCGCGGCCAGCGACTTGCGACCGCCCACGTGTGTCAGATCGGGACCCGTCGTGCCGTCGGCGGGAGTGCCCCTGATCGTGTGACAGCTGTGACATTCGCCCCGAAAGAAGGCGTCGTAACCCATTTTCAGAAACGGATCCCGTGGCTCGGCAACGGGTGCCTGCTGACGTGCGAGCCATGCGCTGAAATCAGCTTCGTTCTGGGTAACGACGAACAACGCCATCAACGCGTGCTGGCCGCCGCAGTATTCGGCACATAGCGCGCGGAATGTTCCTTCCTCGCTGGTCTGCACACGCAGCCGGGTCGTGCGCCCGGGAATCATGTCGACTTTGCCGGCCAGCGACGGCGCCCAGAAACTGTGGATCACATCCGTCGTCGACAGCACCAGCTCCACGGCTCGATGGGTCGGCAGGCGAATTTCATTCGCCAGCACGACCGAATCGCTTTGCCCTGGCCGCGGGTAACGAACCTCCCACCACCATTGCTTGCCGACCACGTGAATCTCGAGCACATCCTCCATCGGCGCGCGCGCCCTCGCATCCTCGACCCCAAAGCAATCGAGGAACAATTGCAAAGCGCTGCGGGTCCCGATCGCGCTCAATCCATTGCCGATCGCGAGCGAATACATCAGCAGCACGGTCAGCGTGAAGGCGGGAAACGCAAGTCCGCCGCCGAGAATCCACCACTGCGCTCGCACCGATCTCGCCCTTGCAAAGACGCCGTAGATCACCAGCACCATCACGACCAGGAAGATCAAGCCGCCGCCCACATACATCGCGGTGCCGAGCTGATCGATCAGCGCGGCGCCACTGTCCGCGGCAGGATCCAGAGCCGATGATGGATGCGTCGACTGCATGCTCAGTCGAGCTCATATAAATAGGCAGCCATGTCGCGAGCATCCTGCTCCGACACAGCGAGCGCGGGCATCGCAGTCCGCGGCGCCATCGCGGGGGGATCGATGATCCAACGCACCAGCGTCTCCGGCTCGTTCGGAAACTTGCCCGCGACGTAGGAGCGACGGGAGTAATGATCCAGGGCCGGCCCGACCTTGCCCACGGCGTCCGGAATCCCAGGAATTACATGACACACGCCGCATTCATGGCGTGCCAGCTCAGCACGACCGCGCCGCGCATCGCCATCGACCGCGACCGGCACATAGTCACGCTCGGGCACGCAGGCGCAGAGCGGCACCGACACGATCAATAGCGCAAGGTGACGGGCGCGTGTCATCCGCTACTGCTCCGTCATCAGATAACGCGCCATCTGCTCGGCGTGCGGCTCGATCACATCGAGATCCGGCATCATCGTATGCGGGCTGAGCTCTTGTGGCGCCAGGATCCACCGCACCAGATTCCCGGGGGTGTTCGGCAGTACGCCCGCGATGTACTTGCGCTCGCGCCAGTGCTGCAGCGACGGGCCGATATGCGTTTTCGGCCCGACCATGCCCCCGATGATGTGGCAATTGTCGCAAGCGTACTGTCGAAAGATGATTTGCGTGCGCTCGCGCGTATAAGGGGCCACAGTGGTTGGCGCTGGACACGTTTCGTCCGCACTCGCCGCATCCAGCTCGCGATGCCGGGCGACCGTCATGAACGGCATGGCTTTCAAGTATGCGACCGTGGACCACAATCCTTCGCTCGATATCCGGTACTCCCAAGCGGGCATGCCCGACATGCGCACGCCCTGTTGCGTGACATAGAAAAGATGCGCCGCCGGCCAGTCTCGTGCGGATTCAGACAGACTGCTCGGCGAGGGAAGCTGTCCACGGCCGAGCGGATCGCGAGCGACGCCGGGTGCGCCATGACACTGCTGGCAATACCGCCGATAGCATGCATAACCTACATTCACGTTCGCCACGCGCTCCAGGTCGGGCACGACGATGTCGTCAGCCGCACTGGCGACGGAAAAGCGCAATCCCAGCTCCAGGATGCGATATGTAATCCCGAAATGCTGCTTGGTCGCAGCGGTGCTGTAGGCGCCGGACAGCAGCAGCACGGCGCCGGCGGCCGCGCCGACGAGAACCAGCGCGACGGCGCCGATCCCTATGAATAAAGCCTTGTGACGATGCGCAATCTTGGCCGTCGGCACGGCGGCTGTCCCGGATACTCGTTCGCCTGGCGGAGCTGCTTTGTCGTAATCAGCCGCCGGCGCTCGGAGTTCCGCGACGCGCAGGGCCGGTCGGGCGGCACAACCTGCTATGCTTGCCCCGCTTCGAATAACGACGATGAAGGGAAAGCGGGTGATCTCTCATTTGCGACTGGGCGTGGCGCTGCTGTGCGCCGCGCTGGCGGTGCTGACGAACGTCAGCTACGCGGGCGTCAATAGCTGGACCATCAAAGGTCCTCCGGGCGGAACCTTCGGCGAAGTCCGGGCGAGCTCGACCCGCTCCAACGTCTTCTACGCCACCTATAGCCGCAGCGTGCATCGCTCGAGCGACGGCGGCGTGACCTGGACGACCGCGCGGGAGTTCGCGAGCCAGGTGAACAGCCTGGCGGTCGACCCGACCGATGGCAACCGCCTGTACGTCGGCGTGCTCGATCACGGCGTGTTCCGTTCGGATGACGGCGGGCAGAATTTCGTTCAGGTCGCACCGGCCGGCGCCGGCGTCTGGGGCGTCGGCACGAACGGCACGACGACCTATTACGCCAGCGGCAGCCAGATCTATCGCAGCCTCGACCGCGGTCAGACCTGGTCGGCGATGACGTCCCCGGGGCAGACATTCACCAGGATTCTGGTCGATCCGCAGGACGGCAATCGCGTCTACAGCTTCAGCAACGAGGATCTGATCAGCAGCACCGACGGCGGTGCCTCCCAGTGGTCGCATACCGAAGTCGCGCCCGACCACCCCGGCACGTTGATCTACGACGTTGCCCTGCTGTCGCCGACTCGTCTCATCGCCGCATCCAACACTGGCTTGCGCTACTCCGCCGATGGCGGCGCGACCTGGACGGTCGCCACCGCGGGTTCGTACAAGTCCATCACCGTGGACCCGTCAACTCCCGGCCGGGCGATCGCGGTCAGCTGGGGCATGGCATCGCTGCTCGTGACCACGGACTACGGCGCCACGTGGAATATTCTCGGCGCAACCCCTCCCCTGAGATCCGCGGGCGTGGGCATCGATGCCCTCGTTCCGACGCGCATCGTCGCGCTCGGCGAGCAGGGAGCGCTCTATTCGACTAACGACGCTCAGACCTGGAGCGAAGCGACGCAGTCGCCGATCGCGTCAAATCCGACGCACTTCGCCACGACGGTCGCTGCCAACTCCAGGGTCTACACCTACACCATCGGTGGCGGCAATGGCCTGTTCGCCGCGAGCGGCGACTCCGAGTGGAGCCGTTTGAACCTGACAGCAGCTCAGGCATTGAACCCATCCTCGGAGTTCGGCGAGGCTCACCTCGCCGTCAAGCCGGGTGTGCCGGACTCAATTTTCTTCGGTGCGTTCAATCGCGGCGTGTTCCGCTCGACCGATGGCGGCCAGTCCTGGAGCGCGCCCAACATGGATCTGGACGGTTTCTCGCCGCAGGCGTTCGCCTTCGACCCGGCGGATGCGAACACGATGTTCGTCAATGTCTATGAGGTCTCCTCGACGCCGGCCGCCGGCATCTATCGCAGCACCGACGGCGGTGCGACGTGGTCGCCCTACAGCACGAATCTGCCGACGAATCTGTTCGGCATGGACATGCAGATCGACCCCGCCGATCCGCGGCGGATGTTTCTCGCCGTCTTCCAAGGATATTTCGCCGGCACTCCGGGCGGTTTATATCGTTCCGTCGACCGCGGCCTGACCTGGAGCCAGTCGCTCGCCGGCCAGGACGTGCACAGCATCGCCATCGATCCGTCGAATCCCTCGCGGGTCTATCTCGCGGCGGAGAGCGGCTTGCAGGTCAGCGATGATGGCGGCGACACATTCGTTGCAAACGATCAGTTCGCGAGGATCGCCAATGACGCCGCCAGCTGGGTCGTCCTCGATCCGGTCGTGCCGACGACGATTTATGCCGCGAGCCACGACCCGGGCTATTCGTTCGGCGTGCGGCGCTCGTCTTCGGTGCTCCGCTCGGTCGATTCGGGCCGGAGCTGGGAGGTGCTGCGTGCTGCGACGGATGCAGGCGGCCCATGGTACATCGGCCAACTCGTGCTCGATCCCAATCATCCCGCGATGATTCATGCCAATACCACGCTGCGTGGCGCGGCAACGTTCGAGGTTGCTCCGGATCTGCACGTCGAGATCAGCGGTCATGACGGCACTCGCCCCAGAGGCTACGAGTCGACGTTCAACATGCGGGCCGTGAACAATGGTCCGTATCACGCAACCGCTGTGAAACTTTCAGCCGCATTGCCTCCAGGCTTGACGAATGTGAGCATCACTGCGGATCGCGGCACCTGCACCACTGCGTCGTGCACGATCCCTGTGCTGCGAGTCGGCGAGGAAATCAATGCCGTCGTGAGATATACGACGCCCGCTAGCGCCCTCTATCTTCCCGTGACCGCGACAGTAACCGCGCATGAGAACGACTCCAGCGCCAGCGACAATTCTGCGCAGGCCTCGGCGATCACGGGCGATGCAGGCGACCTTGGGGTCGTCATCACGCCCTCCAAGACCAGCGTCACGCAGGGAAGCAACGTCACTTACACCGTGACCGTGACGAATCGTGGTGTGACTTCGGCGAATGAAGGCATCGTGAATTTCCGACTGGGCTCGAGCTTCACGCTCGGTTCGTTCCCTGGCGGTTGCAGCTCGGCCGCCGGCGGCGCCTCCTGCAACCTGAGCCCGCTCGCGCCGGGTGCATCGCAAGCGTTTCCCTTCACGGCAGTGGCTACGAACGCCGGCGTCGTTCAGGCTTCGGCTGAAGTGGCATTCGGATCGACCATGGCCGACATCCATCCCGAGGACAACGCGGCAACCAGCTCCGTGACAGCGACGCCTGCCGTCTCCAGCAGCCACCGCGGCGGCGGTGGTGGCGGCTCGATGGATCTCGTAACGCTGCTCGGTGGCTTGCTGCTCCTGATCGCACGGCGACGTTCGATACGCGCGTGAATTCCACCAGCGGCGCTGGCGAACGCGGCCGCAAGCGAGCTTGCGTCATTGCCCCCAGCAACAATGCAGGCGCTCCGCACGATCTATCGGCGGAAGATCGCCAGCCACGTTCACCACCGTTGACAGGTTGAGGCTCAAGCCGCGAGCACACCCTTCGCCTTGGCCGTGTGGGTCGAGATCAGATCCATCAGTGCCGGCGACAGGCAGTCATAAGGTGTCAAACCCAGCTCGGTCAGCCGCGCGCGGACGGCGCCCATGTTCTCGGGTTTCGCACCGGACTCGATGATCGACGAGACGAACGCCGCAAACTCCGGCGGCGACCAGCCCTCTTCGTTGGACAGCTCGACATGCACGAAGTCGAAGCCGTAGAACGGATGGTTCTTGTTTTCGATGCGCCCGTACATGTGCGTGCCGCAGACGGTGCATGCATAGCGTTGAATCGCCGCCGATTCATCGACGATCTTCAGTTTCTGCTCGTTGGCCGTGACTTTGAGCTTGTCGCGCGGAATGACCGCGACCATCGAGAACAGCGAGCCCTCGGGCTTCCAGCACTTGGTGCAGCCGCAGACGTGATTGAAGGCCACATCGCTCGACAGCTGCACGGTCACCTGGTTGTCCTTGCACTTGCAGGTCAATGTGCCGCCGGCGAAGCCGGGTTTGCCGGGCTTCACGCCGCCATCCACCGATGGATGAATTTTCAAAGCGTTCATGGTCGTTCCCCCAGTCGTTGTTGATCGATCGCCTTCAGAAGATCGCGACGCTACGAATCGATTCGCCCTTGTGCATCAGATCGAAGGCATCGTTGATGCGCTCGATGGGCATCTGGTGCGTGATCAGCTCGTCGATCCTGATCTTGCCGTCCATGTACCAGTCGACGATCTTCGGCACGTCGGTGCGGCCCCGCGCGCCGCCGAAGGCCGAGCCCTTCCACACACGACCGGTCACCAGCTGGAACGGACGCGTGCGAATCTCCTGGCCGGCACCCGCGACGCCAATGATCACGGACACGCCCCAACCGCGATGGCAGCACTCCAGCGCCTGGCGCATCAGGTCGACGTTGCCCACGCACTCGAAGCTGTAGTCGGCGCCGCCATCGGTGATATTCACCAGGTGTGCCACCAGATCGCCTTCGACCTCCTTCGGATTCACGAAGTGCGTCATGCCGAATTCTTCGGCGAGCTTGATGCGGCCCGGATTGATATCGACGCCGACGATCTTGTTCGCCCCGACCATGCGTGCCCCCTGGATCACGTTCAGGCCGATACCGCCCAGGCCGAACACGACCACGTTCGCGCCCGGCTCGACCTTCGCCGTGTTGATGACGGCTCCGACGCCGGTGGTGACGCCGCAGCCGATGTAACAAACCTTGTCGAACGGCGCGTCCTCGCGGATCTTCGCGACCGCGATCTCGGGCAGCACGGTGAAGTTCGCGAACGTCGAACAGCCCATGTAGTGATGCAGCATCTGGTTGCCGATCGAGAAGCGGCTGGTGCCGTCGGGCATCACGCCCCTGCCCTGCGTGGCGCGAATCTGCGTGCACAGATTGGTCTTGCGCGACAGGCACGATTTGCACTGACGGCATTCAGGCGTGTACAGCGGAATGACATGATCGCCCTTCTTCACCGACTGCACGCCCGGGCCGACGTCGACCACCACGCCGGCGCCCTCGTGCCCGAAGATCACTGGAAACAAACCCTCCGGATCGGCGCCGGAGCGGGTGAACTCATCGGTGTGACAGATGCCGGTGGCCTTGATCTCGACCAGCACCTCGCCGGCGCGCGGCCCATCCAGATCCACTGTGGTCACTTCGAGCGGCTGGCCTGCGGCATATGCAACTGCGGCTTTGACTTTCATACATTCTCCCGGAACGGGCTCATTCGATGACGTTGCCGCTGGCATCGAGCAGCGGCACCCGGAAACTCAGCAGGATCTGGGTGATCCTGGGCTGGTTCGTGTCGATCCAGTTGTCCAGCTGGCTTTGCCATTGTTTCTCGCCGAAGCGCACGCCCATGGCGATCTCGTAATCGAAGCGGATCTGCGGATCCGGTAAAAAAGGCACGGCGCGCCACTCGGGCCCTGCCCGGGACGACGCCGTGTGTCGCTGCACCAGATAACCCGCCATGGGCCCCCACAGAATCGCGACGTCGATCTTGCGATCGTTCAGATCGCGCTCGACGATGTTGGCCGGATTCTCGTGCACGTCGCCGCTCTGCGGTGCGTACACGACGGCTTGCTCGATCATGCCATTGCGCAACAACCAGTCCGTGCCTGGCGAGCGCCCGAACACGCCGATGCGCAGTGCCGACAGCCGGTCGCGCGGCAGTTTCAACAGATCCTCCGCGGTGCGCAGGTTGCCGTGCTTGGATGGATCCGCGAGCAGCAGCGCGTAGGTGGAGTGCATATACGGCCGCGTCGTGGCCGTGAGCTCGTAGCCTTTCGGCACCCCGATGATCACGTCGCACTTGTACTGTTTGGTGGCCTCATCGCGCTCGCGCAGCGTATTGCGGACGAAGCCCATGCGCTGCGGAAAGAACGTGTATTCGACGTGCCGGCCCAGGTCGCCGGCCAGCGCTTCGGCGATCTTGTTCTCATAACCCTCACCGCGTTGATTGGACAACGGCAGGTTGTCCGGATCGGCGCAGACGCGCAGCGCGTTCGAGGGCTGATCGGCCGCCGCCGCTCCCGCCGCCGCGAAGGACAGCAGAAAGCACAGCAACCCGGTCGCGCCCACCCGCACTCTACTCCATGGGATACACATGACCGGGCTTGATCTTGCCATCGGAGCGACCCTTCAAGTACGCGTACAGGCCTTCCCAATTCTGGTTCACCATGGTGCTGCCGCTGAATGGCGGCATGCCCTTCTCCGGGCGTCCATTCATGAGGGTGCTATGGAAGTCTTCCTTGCTCAGTCTTTTCATGGACTCGATCAGCGACGGCCCGACCATGCCCTGCTGTTCGGCGCCGTGGCAGCGCTCACAAGCGAGCGCGCGCCACGTCCGCCAGCCGTTCAATGTTTTCTGATCGACCTTGTTACCCTCTTTCACCTGGTAAGGCGCATCGCTGGCGGGTGCGTCGTTGGCACTGGTGCACACCGCCGCGATGCTCAAAGCCAGGAACCCGATCGACCACTTCGCCATCCTCGGTTTCGCTGAGCTCATCGAGTGAGCTCACTTCGCCGCCGTGGTGGCCGAGCCGGTGCTCTCCGGCAGGCCGAAGACGAACAGCGAGCCGCCGAGCGTCGTGTACTTCGCCAGGTCCTTGTAACCGCCCACCGCGCCCAGGCCTTCGGTGGATTCGGTCAGGCCCGCCGCCATGCCGATGCCGGCCCAGCCGCCGATGCCCGAGTACACGCCGACGTACTGCTTGCCGCCATACTCATAAGTGAACACGTTGCCGATGATTCCGGACGGAGTCTTGAACTTCCACAGCTCCTTGCCGTCCTTCGGCGAGACCGCCTTGATGTAACCTTCCAGCGTGCCGTAGAACACCACGTCGCCCGCGGTGGTCAGCGCACCCGACCAGACCGAGAAGCGCTCCGGCTTCGACCAGACGATCTTGCCCTGATTCGGATCCCACGCGATGAAGTTGCCCATGCCGCCGTGGCTGTTCGGCGTCGGATACATGGTCAGCGTCGCGCCCACATACGGCTGTCCTGCCGTGTACTCCACCTGGAACGGCTCATACGTCATGCAGACGTGATTGGTGGGCACCATCACCAGACCGCTCTTGCGATCGTAGCTGGCGGGCTGCTGATCCTTGGTGCCGAGCGCGGCCGGGCAAATGTCCTTCACGTTCACGTCCGGACCCGTGGTCCCCGGCGAATATTTCTTGTCGACGACCGGCCGGCCGGTCTTCATGTCGATCTTGGTCGCCCAGTTCACGGTGGGGTCATATTTTTGCGCGACCAGCAGCTCGCCAGTGTCCCGATTCAGGGTGTACGCGAACCCGTTGCGGTCGAAGTGCACCAGCGCCGGGATCTGCTTGCCCTGGATGTTCGCGGTGAACAGCACCATCTCGTTGACGCCGTCGTAGTCCCATTCATCGTGCGGCGTCATCTGGTACACCCACTTGGCCATGCCGGTGTTCAGATCGCGCGCGAAGATGGTCATGGACCATTTGTTGTCGCCGGGCCGCTGCGACGGATTCCACGTGCCCGGATTGCCGCTGCCGTAATAGACCAGATTCAATTTCGGGTCATAGGCATACCAGCCCCAGGTGGTGCCGCCGCCCAGCTTCCATTGATCGCCCTTCCAGGTCTTGATGGACGAGTCGGCGCCGATCGGTGCCATCTTGCCGTTGGTCCAGGTCATGGTCTTGGCCGGATCGACCAGCAGGTCCTTGTCCGGGCCGGTGCTCCACGCGGTCCATTTCTTCTTGCCGGTGGCCAGGTCATACGCGATCAGACGGCCGCGCACACCGAACTCGCCGCCGGAGATGCCGGTGACCACCGTGTCCTTGAAGACGTGCGGTGCATTGGTGTTGGTCTCACCGATCTTTGGATCGCCGTTCTTGGCCGACCACAACAACTTGCCGGTGTTGGCGTCCAGCGCCACCAGCGTCGTGTCCGCCTGCTGCAGCAGAATCTTGCCGTCGCCGTACGCCAGACCGCGGTTCACCGTGTCACAACACATGACCGGCACGACCGACGTGTCCTGCTTCGGCTCGTATTTCCATTTGTAGGACTGGTCCTTCAGATTCACCGCGAACACGTTGTTCGGGAACGGCGTATGGATGTACATCGTGTCGCCGATCACCAGCGGCGATCCCTCGTGGCCGCGCAACACGCCGGTCGACATGGTCCACGCCACCTGCAAGCGACCCACGTTGTTGGCGTTGATCTGCTTCAGCTCACTATAGCGTTGATTGGCGTAGTCACCGGCTTGCATCGCCCAGTTGGACGGCTTGCTGGCATGAGTTTCGAGGTCCGCGGCCGAAGCCAAGGTGACGGTGGACGAGGCAGCCACCAGCAGGACCCAGCGTTGCTGACGTTTCATGTTCAATCCCCCGAGACTGACCGAAATCTTTTGTTGATGGCCATTGGCGCGCAGCGTGCACAATCATGCTGGACACGAGCTCGACGCCAACTTCAATCCACCTCCGCGAGGCGAACATGACGATGCAACGCCTGTGCCAGCAATCCGCTCTCGGATTCATCACAACCGTATTGGTAGTAATCGGCAGCGCGGCCAGCGGCGCCGAAGAGGAAAGCCCGGTGCACAACTATCCGACGCAGGCGCGCGTCGAGTATGTGAACGAATGCATCGCCAACCACGACGACAGCCTGGCGAACGTGTATCAGTGCTCGTGCACGATCGATCGCATCGCCGACGTCCTGACCTACGATGAGTTCGTCACGGCGATTACATTCGCGCGCTATTCGGGGCTGCCCGGCGAAGGCGGCGCGATCTTCCGCGACAGCGACCAAGCGCGCTCCACCGCCAAGCGCTTCCGTGAGCTGGAAAAGCTTGCGCAGCGTGAGTGCGGGCTGATCAAGTCGTAGCCGGATCAGGGCGGTGCGGGCCCGAGCACGATGCCCCACGGCGACTGCCCGACAGGAATGCGCTTCACTTCGCTCAGCGTCGTGGTATCGACGACGCTGACATCGTTCGATGGCCCGTTCGCGGTATACAGATAACGTCCATCGGCGGACAGCGCCATGCCCCACGGACGCTTGCCGACGGACACCTCCTTGATGAGCCTGGCACCCTTCGGCGCGGCGGTCATGTCGACGACCGCGACGGTGCCACCGCGCCCGGTGCTCAGATACAAGCGTTTACGATGGGCGTCGAGGATGACGGCCATCGGTCGCGCCTCCTCGCGGAGTTGTAACAGGCGTTGCACTGGGACGTTACCCGTGACATTCATCCGATACAACGACGCATCCATCTCGCCGGAAACGTATGCAGTGTCGCCGTCGGGACCGAACGCCATGTCTCGTGGCCGCTTGCCGACCGCGACCGTCTTCGCCACTTTCAAGGTGGAGGTATCGATGACGGTGACCGAGCCGCCCGACTCGTTCGTAACCAGCACCCAGCGACCGTTCGGCGTCAGCGCAACGCCTTCGGGCTCCTGACCCACCTTGATGCGCTCGATCACCTTGCCCGCCGCCACATCGACGATCGAAAGCATGCCGACATCTTCGTTGGCCACGTACAGCCGTTTGTCGTCGTTGCTGATATCGAACTGTTCCGGATCGGAACCGGCCGCCAGCACCTCGATCAGCTTGTGCCTGGACGTGTCCACGATCGCGATGCCATCGGCCTTCAGGTCGCGCTCGAGCTTGGCGCATTCCTCATCGGGCACCGAGGGCGGACATTTCGGCAGGCCGCTCACGGCCACGAACAATCGCGAGCCATCGCGCGATAACTTCATACCGCGCGGCCGCTTACCGACGTCGATGGTCGCGATCCTGGTGTTGCTCCCGGTGTCCAGCACCGACACCGACTCGCCATCCTCATTGGAAACATAGCCGCGAGCGGTCGCTGCATTGCTGGACGCTGCGGCAACATCCAATCCGCATCCGCAGACACCGCAAAGGATCAGCAACACTAGTGGCCGCAGCGCTACATGCGTCATGATGGTCGCTCCATTGATTTATTAACGAACTGATTTAGCACGCGGTATGCCAGCGGTGCTTATCTTGGTTAAACTCAACAACGCTGACAGCTACGACGCCGCAACGGATGCGGCGGCACAAATCAATCCGCGGGCGAGTGTGTCAGGGTCGATACAGGCCGTGACACTGTCACGGGACAGTTGACACACCGCCGCATCAGGATGAACCAGGAGAATTCATGGACGCCACTGCAGTGCATGCGGGCAATGTGCTTGAATTCATTCGCGCGCCTCAGTCTGGACAGACCCGGGCACTGGCGATCGGTCCACCCCTGAGCTTGCATCCGGCGATCGCCGGCTCCTGGCGCCGCTGTGCCATCGACTACTCCATCGATCCTGCGCGTCGCACGTCGGCTCCCACCATGATCGACGCCGCCGCGCTCGCCGAGCGGCTGGTCCAGAACGCCGATCTGTTGCAAATCGCGTCCGCCGAGATCGACTGGCTGTACGAACACATCGCAGGCTCGGGCTATGCGCTGGTACTCACCGATGCGAGCGGCATCGTGCTGTACGAAAAAACCGACTCCACGCTCATCGATGTATTCCGCTCCGCCGGCCTGCGGGTCGGCGCCGACTGGAGCGAACGCCAGGAAGGCACCAACGGCATCGGCACCTGCATCGCGGAGAACCGCCCGGTGATCGTGTATCGCGACGAACATTTCCGCGCCTGCCACATCGGCCTGTCCTGTTCGGGCGCGCCGATTCGCGACGCCTCGGGCCAGCTGCTCGCGGTCCTGGATGCATCGACGCTGAATGCGCGCGACACACGCGCCAGCCTGGCGCACACCATGGCACTGGTGAGCCTGTCAGCGCAGCTGATCGAGAAATGCCTGTTCCTGCAACAGTTTCAGGGGGAGACCGTGTTCCGCTTCCATGCTCGTCCGGAGTTCGTGAACTTGCAGCACAGCGGTGCGATTGCCGTGGCTCGCGATGGCAAAGTGGTGGCGGTCGACGAGACCGCACTGTGGCTGCTGCGAGCGAGAAGTCGCGAGACGCTGATCGGCCGCGGCATCGATGAAATCTTCGACGTGAATCCGAAAGAGCTGATCGAACCGGCGAGCCGGACGCAGGTGTCGCTGCGGCCGGTCCGCGACGTGCTGTTCGGTCGGCACTTCTTCCTGAGCCTGGATCAGGATGCAACGTCGACCCGATCGCTGTCCGCCCCGCCACCGTCGCGTGAGATCCTGCAACTGGCGGCCGTGCCGGCTCGCAAGACGACGCTGTCGCTCGAAGATCTCGCCGGCGACGATCCGCAGATGGCTCGCAATATAAGAAGTGCCCGACGCATCGCGAACTCACGCGTGCCGGTCATGATCCAGGGCCCGACCGGCGCCGGCAAAGAAATGTTTGCCCGCGCCCTGCATGCTGCAAGCGATCGCGCCACGCGCCCCTTCGTGGCCCTGAACTGTGCCGCGATTCCCGAAACACTCATCGAAAGCGAGTTGTTCGGCTACGCAGCCGGCGCGTTCACCGGGGCTCGCAAGGGAGGCATGAAAGGCAAGATCCTGCAGTCCTCCGGCGGCACGCTGTTCCTCGACGAAATCGGCGACATGCAGCTGAGCTTGCAGACACGTCTGTTGCGAGTGCTCGAGGAGCAGGAGGTCATGCCGTTGGGCACGGAGACGCCCATCAAGGTGGACCTGCGCGTGATGTGTGCCTCGCACCAGAACCTGCGAGCCATGATCGCGCGCGGTGCCTTCCGTGAAGATCTCTACTATCGGCTCAATGGCATCACCATCGAGCTGCCGCCGCTCGCGCAGCGAACCGACAAGGAACGACTGATCCGAGAATTCCTCGCCACCGAAAGCTGCGATGGACGCCCGGTCTCGATCGAGGTGGACGCCTTTCAACGACTGCTCGACTACAGCTGGCCGGGCAACGTGCGCGAGCTGCGCAACGTGATCCGCACCATTCTGGCGATCTGCGACAGCGACGTAATCCGAATGGTCGATCTGCCCAGCGAAGTGCGACTGTGCCAGAACCGACGCGAAGACAGCTGCGAAGTGCCCCCGTCGATCGAACGCAACGAGCTGATTCAATGCATCCGCGAATGCGAAGGCAACATGTCACGCGCAGCGGAACGGCTCGGCGTGAGCAGAAACACTCTGTACCGCCGTTGTAAACGACTGGACATTCCATTGCAGCACTCGCGCAGCGGCAGCTGAGCCGACGACACCAGCGATGGGATGCGTACGGGCAAGCGATGGCTACCGCATGATTTGCGGCAGTGGTCGCGTGACTGTAAGAGCGTCGGTGGCTCGGCGGTGGCTATCGGGAGTCTCGGGAAACTCGCGAGCGTCTTTACTGTTGGCGGCTTTGCGTTCGATACCTGCCGCATGATTTGGTCAGTGGTTTGCGTGGTCGTAAGAGCGTTGGTGGCTCGGCGGTGGCTATCGGGGGACTCGGGAAACTCGCGAGCGTCTTTAGTGTTGGCGGGCTTTGCGTCGATGGGTGCCGCATGATTTGGTCAGTGGTTGCGTGACCGTAAGAGCGGTCGGTGGTTTGGCGGTGGCTGTCGGGGGTCTCGGGAAACTCGCGAGCGTCTTTACTGTCGCGGGCTTTGCGTCGATGGCTGCCGCATGATTGGCGCAGTGGTTACGTGACGCTCGGTGTCGCTCGCCCTTGACGCGCTATCGCGCTGCGAGCTGCAACGCGCCGCGGCGGAGGTACTGCCAGCGTGCAACGGTTTGGTCGAATGGCGGCGGTGGCCGAGTCACTGTGGTTGCGAACTTCCCGAGACCCCCGACAGCCACCGCCCCGAGATGACGGCTGCAACGTCGCCAGAGCGGCCGCGCTAAAGCGCGGCCGCAACTGCCGTTGGGACAACGATCAACGTAGAAAATCACAACAAACGGTTGGTGGTTGGAGGGAGTCACGCGCGCAAAGCGCAGCTGACGTTTCGGCGGCGTCGGGAGTGTCCTAGCTTCTTCCGGCAGCTTTGCGGCACAGGGACGGGGCCGCAACAGCAGGGCTCACCAGGGACGTGCGGTGAGGAGCGCAATGCGCTCCGGCCGTGCCCGGTGCCGGAAGGAGCTAGGACACTCCCGACGACGCGGACCACCGACGCCTCTTATTCTTATAACAACGCAAACTCCGAACAACGCCAACTCATACCACCACAGGCGAACCACTACTTACAGACACGCCGCGAACCACCAAATCCTCACAGCAACGTCGACGCAAACCACCGACCCTCTCACAGCAAGGTTCGACGCAAACCACCGAGTGGGAGGAAACAAACCGCCCCGCCAAGCGGCCCCGATGCATCCACCTCTTAGCTCGTTTCTGAGCTCAGCGCCCGCGAGTTTTCGCGTCGACGAAACACAAGCGGTTTCTCCGGCACGATATCCTTCTGCGCTCGCTCGACGATCGATTCGACCACATGGTGATGCGGGCTCTTGGAGCAGACCGGATCCGCCGCCGCCGGATCGTGCGCCAGCAAGTACGCCTGACAGCGACAGCCGCCAAGGTCCTTCTCCCGCTCTTCACAACTCGCGCACGGTTCCTTCATCCATCCTTGCCCGCGGAACCGATTGAATCCCTCCGATTCAAACCAGATCTCCCGCATGCTCCGCTCGCGCACATTCGGAAAGCTCAGTCCAGGCAGCATTCTCGCCGTGTGACAAGGCAGCGCCGTTCCATCCGGCGCAATCGTTGCGAGCGTCGTGCCCCAGCCATTCACGCATCGCTTCGGCCGCTGCTCGTAGTAATCCGGCACGACGAACAGAATTCTCATCTTCCCTTTCATCCGCTCGCGCCACCGAAGCATGGTCTGCTCCGCGCGCTGCAACTGCTCGCGCGACGGCAACAGATGTTCTCGATTCAAGTGAGCCCACGAATAATATTGAGTGTTCGCCAGCTCCAGATAATCCGCCCCCATGCGCACCGCCATATCGATGATGGTGTCGAGGTGGTCGATGTTGAGCCGGTGGATCACGCAGTTCACCACCATGGGGTAGCCGTGCGACTTGATCCACTCAGCACAACGCTTCTTCAGCTCGAACGTTCGGGTGTGCGACAGGAAATCGTTCATTTCGCGCGTCGAGTCCTGAAACGAGAGCTGGATGTGATCCAACCCGACCCGTTTCAACTCGCTCAGACGCTCGCGCGTCAGCCCGACGCCGGAGGTAATCAGGTTCGTGTAGTACCCGAGCGTGTGCGCTTCCGCCGCAATCGCCTCGACATCGTCTCGCATCAACGGCTCGCCACCGGACAGCCCCAGCTGCACCGATCCGAGCGCTCGCGCCTCTCGCAGCACTCGAAGCCACTCGTCCGTGGTCAACTCGTTCTCGACCGTCGCAAAGTCGATCGGGTTGTAACAGAACACACACTGCAGCGGGCAACGATAGGTCAGCTCGAGCAGCAGCCACAGCGGCGGCCCGACCTTTGGGGACGTTGTGAGAACTGCGCTCATGACTCCGCCGCGCTGATCCAACCCTGCGCTCTCGCGAGCTGAAGGAAATTCAAGATCTCGTCCTGCAGTCCGTTGCGATTGAAAGCCGATTCCAGGTCCGCGACGATTTCTCCGACACTGCGCACGCCGTCGCAACGGCGCAAAATCTCCGCCGCGCTGGTGTTCAATTTCACCATGCCTTCCGGATAGAGCAGCACGTACGCGTTCTGCACGGCTTCCCACTGCAGCCGAATGCCCGAACGAATGCTGGGCCGATCGACTTCCGTCATGACTGGACTCCATAGTGTTGAGCCATGGCATCGTTCATCGCCCACAGCACGTCGAGCTTGAACTTCAGGACTTGCAGCGCGCGCTGCTGCTGCTCGCGAGTCTTGAAGTACGCGAGCGTCACGGCCAGTCCGTGATTCACGTCGCGCTGAGCCAGCGACACGCGGCTGCGGAAGTACTGCAGCCCATCCTGCTCGATCCACGGATAGTGTTCCGGCCACGACGACAATCGCTGTCGATGGATGGCGGGTGCAAACAATTCCGTGAGCGACGAGCACACCGCTTCCTGCCACGGCGCCTGACGGGCGAAATTCACATAGGCATCGACCGCGAAGCGCACACCGGGAATCAACCGATGCAATCCTGCGACTTCCGCCCGCTCCAGGCCGACCGCTTCCGCCAGTCGTAACCAGGCTTCGATGCCGCCCGGATCATCGCCATGCCCGTCATGGTCCAGAATGCGCATCACCCAGCGTCGTCGCACCTCCCGATCGGGACAGTTCGCGATGATGGCCGCGTCCTTGCGCGGAATGCTGATCTGGTAATAAAAACGATTGGCGACCCAGCCCTGGATCTGCTCGCGCGTGGCCTTGCCCGAATTGAGCATCACATTGAACGGGTGATAGATGTGATACGCCTGTCCCTGCTCGCGCAGCTGCCGCTCGAACTCCGCCTCGTCCCAGGGTGCAACGTCGTTGCTCACAGCACGATCTCCATGCCGTCGTACGCCACTTCGATATGGTGCGAATTCAACAGCGCCCGTTCCTGCGAGTCCTCCACCAGAATCGGGTTGGTGTTGTTGATGTGAATCAGCACGCGCCGCGTCGCGGCCGGCAGCCGGTCGAGCCACTGGATCATCCCGCCGGATTGCGACAGGTGGCCCATGTCGGCCGCGTGCTTGTGCGACACGCCCAGCCGCACCAGTTCGTCATCGGTCCAGAACGTGCCATCGACCAGCACGCACTGCGCAGTGCACATCAACTCGAACAGCCAGGAATCGATGGTCGCGACGCCGGGCGCGTAACACAGCCGGCGTTCGGTGCGCAGATCCTCGACCAGCAAACCAATGACATCGCCCGGCTGCGGGCTGCGCGCCGAGTACGGAGGTGGCTTGCCGGGCAAGGTGATCGCCTGCCATCGCAAGTCGTCGGTAGCGTCGACCGCGAACCACTCGCCCGCCGCTCCGATACGCCGCCGCTCCACACCGCAGTAGCGCTGCAAGATCTGCAGGATGGGATTGGACGTAGTGAGATCGTCGAAGGCGCTGTCGGTACACCACAGCGGCCACGGCCTGGTGGCCTCGCGCAGCATCAGCAAGCCCGTGGTGTGATCGATCTGCGAATCGGTCAGCACGATGTTGCGGATGCCGGTGTCGCGATACGCCCGACCCGGCTGCAACGAAGGATTGGCCTGCAACTGCGCCAGGATATCCGGAGACGCGTTGACCAGTGTCCAGGCGGTCTCATCCGCGCCGCGGATGGCGATGGACGACTGGGTGCGCGGGCGGGCGTTCAGCTCGCCCCGGCGCACGCCAGCGCAGTTGGGGCAGTTGCAATTCCATTGAGGAAAGCCACCGCCGGCGGCAGCGCCTAGAATTCGGATGTGCATGGGCAAAGGCGAGGTTCCGGGCCGTCCCGGCAACCCCGCCCTCGTTCAACGATCAACGGTGCTCGGCATACATGGTGATTTCCATGCCCAGCCGCAGATCGATGGCCACAGGGGTTTCCCAGCTCATGGCGGACTCCTTGCAGAGGGGCCAACTTCGGCCCCAGTCGCACCATGACGCCGGCGCGATGCCGCCGCTACGCGACAATCATGATTCGCGACTCATGATTTTCATGAGTGCGGCGCCCGGGCAGCGCCCGTCATACTGCCGGCTTCGAGCCGACAAGGATGAGCTTTGAAACTTCGCACCCACGTCAATCTGATCGTCGCGAGCCTGAGCGCGGCCTTCGTCATTCTCGCGGCGTGGCTGCAATTCGATGGCGCGCGCCGGGCCGTGCGCGAGGAAATTGCCGGTGCGAACGTCGTGGCCACCCAGCTCCTGACCCGGATCCTGATCACTTACGATCAACCCGACAACGATACGCTGCTGACCTTCCTGCAACACCTCGGCCGGGTACGCGCCCACGAGATCACCGTGCGGGCGCCCGACGGGCGAGTGATCTACAAGTCCCCGCCCTCGCCGTACAAGGCGGGGCGCGACGCGCCCGGCTGGTATTCCGCTCTCATTCTGCCGCCCACCCCGGTGCACATATTCACGCTTGCCAATGGCTCGGAAGTCCGCATCGAAGCGGATGCATCGCGCGCCGTGCTGGACGGGTGGGATGATTTCACTCACCTGATGATCATCGGCGGGCTCGCCTTCGCGGTGCTCAACGCCGCGGTGTTCTGGCTGGTCGGCCGTGCCGTGGCGCAGTGGCCCGTCATCGTCGACGGGCTCACCCGGATCGAGCAAGGCGACCTGCAGCATCGGCTGCCCGAACTCAAAGGCTACGAGGCCAGCATGATCGGCTCGACGTTCAATCGCATGGCGGAGTCGTTGCAGGAAAAACTGCTGAGCGATCGCAAGGCCATCGAAGCCGAACAACGCCTGCAACAGCGTCGTGAGCTCGATCGCCTCATCGAGCAACGGCTGGACGAGGAACGCCGCCTGATCGCGCGCGAGTTGCACGACGAGTTCGCGCAATCGGTGACCGCGATCCGCAGCTTCGCTGTCGTGATCGCCAATCAACATCCCGCCGAATCCCGCACTGCCGATGTCGCGCGGCTCATTTCGACTGAGGCCGCGCAGCTCTACGATGCCATGCACGGCTTGATTCCGCGGCTCGCGCCGGTCACGCTCGACACCTTGGGCCTGGCCGAAACCCTGGAAGGCTTCATCAAGCAGTGGCAAGGCCGTCATCCTGGCATTCACTTCTCATTGCATCACGAGCTGCCCGCCCAGCTCGGCGACAGCATCACCATCGCCGTCTATCGGGTCGTGCAAGAAGCCGTGATCAATGCGGTTCGGCATGCACGCCCCACCCGGGTCGACGTCAGCGTCGTTCATTCCGATTCACATGTGCGCATTCGCGTCACCGACAACGGCATCGGCCTGCCCGAGGACTGGTCGCGGCCCGGGCACTTCGGCCTGCGCGGCTTGCAGGAGCGCATGGTGATGCTCGGCGGCACACTGACTTTGAAAACCCACGAGCCGCACGGTGTGGAGCTCGCGGCCGACATTCCTCTGGGAGCGCACGCATGATCAGAGTGCTGCTCGTGGATGATCACACCGTGGTGCGTACGGGGTTCCGGCTGTTGCTGGAGACAGTGGGCGATGTCCGCGTCGTCGCCGAGGCGGACAGCGGTGAAACAGCCTGCATGCGCTTCGATGAAGACAAGCCCGATGTGGTCGTGCTCGACCTGTCCATGCCGGGCATGGGGGGACTGGAGACCCTTCGTCGTTTGCGGGCCCGCGACAAGGACGTGAAGACGCTGGCGTTGTCGGCCCACGACGACGCCATCCATGCGAGTCGCGCGCTCAAACAAGGCGCGCTCGGCTTCTTATCCAAGCGCACCGCCCCGGAAACGCTGCTCGAAGCCGTGCGGATGGTGGCGGCCGGTCAGCGTTACATAGATCCCAAGCTGGCGCAGGAGATTGCGCTGGCCGAAGTGGGCGGGGCCGCGACCTTGGTCGATTCGCTTTCGGAGCGCGAGTTCGAGGTATTTCTGCGCCTCGCCAATGGCTCCGCGGTGCCGAAGATCGCCGCCGAGCTGAACCTGTCCACCTCGACCGTCGGCACGCATCTCTACAACATCAAACAAAAACTGCACGCCGGCAATCAGGCCGAGCTGACCCTGATCGCACTCCGGGCCGGGCTGATCGAGCGCTGATCTGTAAGCACTCGCCCGGGGCGTGTGAGGGCGATCCAAGGCGCCCTCGACGCGTACTGATCGAGCTGACCCCACCGCGCATGATGAGCGCGATGAACCGCTCGCTATTACTTTGCTTGCTGACGCTGGCAACGGTGCTGGCGGGGCAGCCGGCAGCCAACCCGCAGGACGCGCCTGCCCCCTCTCCGCCCGCTACACCTGAAGACGCGACCACGCCGAAGGCCGAGCCCTTCAAGCCTGAAGAACTGGAGCAGATCGTGGCTCCCATCGCGCTCTACCCCGACGCGCTGCTGGCGCAGGTGCTCATGGCATCGACCTATCCGCTGGAGATCGTGCTCGCGGCGCGTTGGTCGAAAGACCATCCGGACGTGAAAGGCGATGCGGTCGCCAAAGCGGTGGAAAACGAAACCTGGGATCCCAGCGTGAAATCGATGGTGGCGTTTCCGGACGTCCTGACCATGATGAGCGAGAAACTCGACTGGACCCAGAAGCTCGGCGATGCCGTGCTGGCGCAACGCAAAGACGTGATGGACGCCGTCCAGCGGCTGCGCGCCAAAGCGCAAGAGAGCGGGCATCTGGCGAGCAGCAAGGAACAGACCGTCAAGACGGAGGCTGCGCCGGCGGGTTCCAGCGCGTCGCAGATCATCATCATCGAGTCGCCCAACCCGGATGTCGTGTACGTTCCAACGTATAACCCCACCGTGGTGTACGGCGCCTGGCCGTATCCGGCCTATCCACCGTATTACTACTACCCGCCCGGCTATGTCGCCGGCACGGCGTTCTTCTCATTCAGCATGGGCATGGTGGTCGGCGGCGCGCTCTGGGGCGGATTCAATTGGGGCCACAGCGACATCGACGTCAACGTCAACCGCTACAACAATTTCACGCGCAACGACGTGAACGTCAACCGAGCGAATGTCAGCAATCGCTGGGAGCACAACTCGGCGCATCGCCAGGGCGTGGGTTATCGCGACGCTGCAACTCAACAGAGATACGGTCGCGGCAGCAGCGAGCAAGCATTGCAGGCGCGAGAGAATTATCGAGGCCGCGGCGGTAACGAGTATCGGGATCTCGGCGGCGGCAACGAATCGCGGAATCTCGGCGGTGGCGCCAACGAATATCGAGACCTTGGCGGTGGTGCCGAGTCGCGTGATCTCGCCGGTCGGGGCAATGAATACGCAGAACTCGGTGGCGGCCGGGAAAATCGCGATCTGGGCAGTTCCTCGCGCGACTTGGGCGACCGCGCTGGTTCGGCCCGCTCCGCGGACGCGTTCAAAGGGGTCGACAACGGAGCTCGTACGCGGGCGCAGAGCAGCCGAGGAATGGCGAGTCGAGGCGGCATGTCGCGTGGTGGCGGACGACGCAGATGAAACATCCGATCCCATTCGCCCTGCGCGCCCTCGCCGTCGTGTTGCTGGCAATCACGAGTGCTTGCAGCCGCCTCACGTCGCAGCAGGATTTCGCCTCCAGCGAAGACGCAGTCAGCGCACTGGTTGCCGCCGCCCGATCGAACGATACGAGCGGCTTGGTCAAGGTACTCGGCAGCGAGGCCAAGGCGGCGATCGACTCCGGAGATGTCGTCCAGGACAAGAACGCGCGCGAGCGATTCGTACGAGCTTATGACGCGGAACATACATTGAGCGGAGATCCGGCCGGCCCGAGAACGTTGCTGGTCGGCACCGACCGCTGGCCATTTCCCTTTCCGCTGGTCCAGAGCAATGGCCGCTGGCAGTTCGACAGCGCCGCCGGCACCGAAGAAATCGTCAATCGGCGCATCGGTGCCAACGAGCTGGCCACCATTCAGTCGTGCCTGGCCTTCGTCGATGCCGAGCGCGAGTACTACATGCGCAATCCGCAACGAGACACCCTGCTGCAATTTGCTCAAAAGCTGGTGAGCACGAAGGGCAAGAAGGACGGCTTGTACTGGCCGACCACCGGCAACCAGTCGCCGAGTCCGCTGGGCGAGGCCTTCGCTCGCGCGCAAAGCGAAGGTTATTTCGAGAAGGATCCAGCCAGGGGCGAGCCGCTGCGGGGCTATATCTATCGGCTTCTGACCTCACAGGGTCCCCACGCCAGAGGTGGCGCGTACAGTTATCTGGTCGGTGACAAGATGATCGGCGGCTTTGCGCTGATCGCCGTGCCTGCCGAGTACGGCCGCAGCGGCGTGATGACTTTCATCGTGAACCACGACGGCGTGGTCTTTGCCAAAGACCTGGGCCCGGATACCGAACGAGCGGCACAGGCGATTCAATCCTTCGATCCGGATCCGAGCTGGCGGCCCGAAGCTGCCATCGAGCCGGCCGCATGAGCTCGCGCATATCAATGCGCGCCAGCAACGTGGCGCTCGTGGCGGTCGTTACTTTGTTTGCGTGCTCGTTGAAGTATGAGTCCGCGCTGGCCGCCACGCCGGGGCAAAACGCGGTGGCCTATCTCGAGAACCGATTCGGGCTCAGCGACGTGCAGGCGCGCGGTGCTTTAGGCGCGCTATTGTTGTTTGCACGGGAACGGCTGCCCAAACCGCAATTCGATCAGTTGGCCGCTCGCATGCCCAACGCGGACAGCATCATGCAAGGAGTCACCCAGCAGGGCGTCGTGACCAAGCCGCTCGATGAAATCGGCGACTACCAGGAATCGCTGGCCAGCCTGGGAATCGGACCCACGCTGGCCGCGCAGATCGCCCCGGCGGTGGTCGACTTTCTGGGCGGGGCCGGCTTCTCTCAAGAACAGGCCATTCTGGCGGGGATACTTCGCTGATGCTGCGTATCGCGCTACTTGCGGGATGTTTGCTGATGTCCAGTGCTTGCACGATCGTCAAGCCTGGCAAAGGCGATACCAACACGATTCAACATGAGGGCGGCGCCCAGGAGGCCTACGATCTCGCCACGCGGGTGTGTCGTCGCGCCGGCCAACAGAGCGCCGAGATCATCTCGACGGTAAACAAGGATGCCTCGTTACCGCCGGGCACGGGGAAACAGGTGACTACGTTTCGCTGCTCGTCCGCTGCCGGACGATAGCGGCGAGCATGGCGCCCGCCGCCTCCGCTGCGCTCGTCAGGCTCAGCCGCCCTTCAACTTCTGGACGATTTCCAGCGACTTGTTGACGTTCTCGACCGGGTTCAGGCCGCCGACCGTGGCCGCGATCTTGCCATCGGGCGTCACGATGAAAGTCGTGCGCTCGGCGAAACCATGATCGATGTCCTTGCCGCGCGTGTCCTTCCGACCCGCGCCGCCTTCACGCACCTGCAGATCGAAAGAGCGCGCAATCTTGCCGTCCGAATCCGAGGCGGTGGGGAATTTTCCCGCGCAGAACTCCGGATCCGCCGAAAAATCATTGAGCCGCTCGATGCTGTCGAGGGAGACGCCGATGATGCTGGCGCCGGCGGCAGCGAACTTCTCCTGGTTCACGGCGAAGGTGCGCGCCTGCACGTTGCAGCCATTGGTGTAGGCGGAGGGATAGAAATACACCACCACCGGCCCTTTCTTCAGCGCGTCCTTGAGCGAATACGTAAACGGCTGGCCTTTCATCGACGCCTGTGCCGTGAACGCGGGCGCCGGGGCGCCTTCCTGCAATGCCGCGAGCGCCGGCAGCGCCGTGCCCAGTGCCAGCAGACCGGTCAAAAGCAAACCCTTCGAGCTCCTGTTCATGACGACTCCAGCAGACAGTGGACGGAAGTTGCGCATCCTAGCCCTCCGACGCGCAGGCGTCATCTGACATGCCGTGCGCCGTTGATATTTTCCAAAAATCCGCCGGCCCGCGCATGAGTTACGTGCTGGCGCGCGGCGGAACTCCGCCATCGTTGCCTCATTAGAGTTACTCGTCAGAGGAGATACGCCATGCCCGAGATCAGTAAAGCGAAGGTCCTCATTCTTGCCACAAACGGCTTCGAGCAGGATGAGTTGCTGGTACCCCAGCGCAAGTTGAAAGAAGCCGGCGCGCAGGTCGACGTGGTTTCGCCCGAGAAAGGCAAGATCCGCGGCTGGAAGCTCAAGGACTGGGGCGAAAGCGTCGCGGTCGACAAGTCGCTCGAGGACGTGAACGCGGACGACTACGACGCCATCGTGCTGCCCGGCGGCCAGATCAATCCGGACCTGCTGCGGGTCGATCAAAAGGCCTTGCAGTTGATCCGATCGTTCCTGGATTCCGGGAAGATCGTCGCCGCGGTCTGTCATGCGCCGTGGCTGCTGGTCGAGTTGGATGCGGTGCGCGGGCGGGAGGTCACCTCGTATCACTCGATCAAGACCGATGTGATCAACGCCGGCGGCAAGTGGGTGGATCGCGAGGTGGTGACCGATCAGGGCATCATCACCAGCCGCAACCCGGGCGACCTGGACGCCTTCTCGGCCAAGATCATCGAGGAGATCGAAGAAGGCAGTCACGCCGGCCGGCGTCAGACGGCGCGGCCCGGCAAGGGCGAGCAGCGCCCCGGCATGCACTGAGCGAAGCAAGTGATGTCGTCGGGGCAGTCTCCCCGCCCCGACGACATCGTCCCCACGGCTCGCCCTATGAACCCGGTTATTGCAACGTGCCGGTGAGCGCAAACAACAACGAGCTCACCACCTGGGTCCAGATCAGACCCAGGATGATCGAGCCGGTCAGTTGCACTTCATTCTCATCGTCCACTCGCGCATCGCTCCACTGCATCGACGGCACCGTTGCGCTCTCCCCGTGACACGGATCCCACGACCAAACCGTTCCTGCGGTATTCCGATGGAACCATTCGACAGCCCGCTCCGTGTGAGGCTTAATGGAGATCATGGTCCTGCAGAAGCGCGCCCGTCCGTCGCATGCCAACGCGGCAGCCGAGTTCGACCATCTGCTCCGCGAGCATGTCCCCGCCCTGTATCGCTCCGCTTATCGCTGGACCGGAACGGTCGATCGCGCCGAAGATCTGGTGCAGGAGCTGCTGGTCCGGCTGTATCCCAAGCTCGATGAGCTGCGGACTCTGGAGCGCATCCGTCCCTGGGCGCTGCGGGTGATGTATCGGATCTTCGTCGACCAGGTGCGCCGCGAGCGCAGCTCACCCGTGCAGTTCGGCACCGATCCGCCGGACGACGGCAATGAAGAAGAAGCGTTGGATCTGATCGATCCCGCCGCGGGCCCCGCCGAGCTGCTGGAACAGGAGCTGACCCAGCAACGGGTGCTGGCGGCCTGGGAACGGTTGGGCAAGGAACATCGCGTGGTATTGTCGATGCACGACATCGAGGATTACAGCCTGCCGGAGCTGGCGCAGATCATGGACGTGCCGGTCGGCACCTTGAAATCCCGGCTGCATCGCGCCCGGGCGAAACTGAAGGGATTATTGGCAACGGAACGAATCTCCTCATTGGATCGTGTATGAAATGCGCGCCCGCGAGGGCGACCTGAACAGTGGGCAAGCATCGTGGACAAAGACGCTGAAATTCTGCGCCGGGCGCTGGAGCGCTTACCCGCGCCGGAGCCGCGTCCGGAATTCATCGAGCGGGCGTTCGCTGCGGCCACGCGCCGGCAACCGCAATCCCGCAGCCGGCTGGCTCATCTGGTGTCACGCTGGGAAACGTGGGTGGGCGTCCTGGTGGGCGCCGCCGCCGCGGCCGCTCTCATATTCACCATGTGGCCACCGCTGCTCAATCGCGAGACTCGTGGCATCACGCTGGCGTTGAATGAAATGCGGGACATCGATGTGCTGATCGATTCCGAGCGCGCGCTGGAAGGCGCGACCATTCACATCGTGGCCACTGGCAGTGTCGTGCTCGACGGCTTCGAGAACGAGCGCGAGATCGGCTGGCAGACGCATCTGGCTCGAGGCAGCAACGTGCTGTCGTTGCCGGTGGTGGCCCGCTCGACCGGCGCCGGCCAGCTGGTCGCGGTGATCGAACACGGCGGCCGCACGCGTCGAGTGATCGTCAACCTCACGGTGCACGACCGCGAGGCGACGCGGACATGATGCAGTTCACATCCGAGTGCTTGCCACACTCGCGTCGGACGACCATCATTGCGCCACGAGTGAAGCACGCAACGTACCTGGCCCTGTGTCTGCTGGCGCACGGCGCCCTGGCGCAACAGCAGTCCGAATCGAAGCCTAAACCTGCGCAGGGGCAGGACGATCTCGACGTGACCATGCAGATCATCGTGGATCCTGATGCCAAGCTGCCCGACGAAGTCGTCCGCCGAATTCCACTGCCCGAGCGCAAGCCCGTCGATTCCTCGAAACCCGATGCCGACCGGCAGGCCGTCAAGGAAGCGGACAAAGCAGCCCGCGCCGAAGCCAGGCAGAGCGCTCGCGAGGCTAGGGATGTGGCTAAACAGGAAGCCGCCGAGCAGCGCGAACAAGCTCGACGCGCCCGCGCCGAAGAGCGCGAACGCAACCAACCGCCCAAGCCTCCGAATCCTCCAGGACGCCCGCCCCGCTGATGCCGTTTGGTGGCGGGTGCACGCAGCGCCGGCCATCCTCGCGTTGCTGTTTGTTTGTTCCGGTCCCGCGCACGCCCATAGCGAAGCGGCTACCCGGCAATTCAAATCGGGCGCCAGCGCCTTTCAGGCGGGTGATTATCGAACGGCGCTGACGGCATTCGAAGCCGCACTGGCGCAGGGAATGTCGACCCCTGCCCTGCATTTCAATATCGGGGTGGCGGCGTATCGGGTCGGCAACTATGGGCGGGCCGAAACGGCCTTCAAGGAAGTCGCCAACACGCCGTCCATGGCCGGCCTGGCCTACTACAATCTCGGCCTGGTCGAGCTGAAGCGCAACGATCCGACCGCGGCCTCGCAGTGGTTCTCGCGCGTTGCCTCGGCGACGGAAGACGCACGATTGCGGGAACTGGCGGTGGCTCAGCTCGGCGATCGGCAAGCTCCCGCTCGCCCCCACGCCTGGTTCGGCTACGCGGGTTTCGGCATCGGTCACGATGATAACGTCGCGCTGATCTCCAATTCCGACGTGCTCGGCATCAGCGACCGCGCCGACAACTTCGCCGAAGCCCAGTTCGCGATCAGCACGCCTGTGGGCGAATCCTGGCGAGTCGACGGCAGCGCGACGGCGGTCGACTATCAGAACCTGGACAACTTCGATCAGCTCGGCCTGCAAGGTGGCGCGCGCTATCGCTGGCTGTTCGATGACTGGGTCAATGACGCCGGCGTGCAGCTTGCATACACGTCGCTGGACGGCTCCGGCTTCGAGAACCGGCGCGCCGTATTCATTCAAACCGGCAGGGATCTGCTGCCCGATGTTTATATGCGCGCCCGGTATCGGTTCAGCGATATCGATGGGCTCGGCGAGTACCGCGGCGTGAGCGGCCGACGCCACGAGCTGAGCGCCGCGCTGGATTGGACGCAGGCCGATTGGGCGTTCACGTTTGGATATCAGCTGGAGATCGGCGATTACCAGGACGAAGCGCTGTCCGCGACCCGGCATCAGCTGAGCTTCGATGCCGAATACAGCTTCGCCACGGACTGGACCTTGCTCGGCGAAGCATCACGACGGCACAGCAGCTACGACACCGCCGCCAACGGCAACGAACAGCGCACCGAGCTGGCGCTTTCCCTGAGCCGGGCGTTGAGCTCGCGTTGGCAATTGTTCGTGCGCTACGCCTACGCCAACAACGACGCCGATGCGAGGGAATACGACTACACCGGCAATCGATTCTCCGCCGGGCTCGAAGTCACGTTGTAACCGACCTCTCGCGCCTGCGCTGAACGCTCGGCGCCAACGTAAATTTCCTACGTAGTTTCGCCTCGCGACACTCGCCGCGTCCGCATTCGTTCCCTGCCCCACCCCAACAGCACCTACGCCGGAACGCACCGGCCGGTTGGCGCGTTCATGGTCTCGCACAACAAGTCAGAAGTTCCGGTGCGAACTTGCCCAAAATTCTACTAGTGGGGCCTTACGACCCCCATTGCGGGGAATACACCTTCCTGGCTCCGCCGCTGGGTGTATGGCGATTGGCTGGAGTCCTCGCCGAGCGCGGCGCCGAAGTCAAAGTCTTCGACCCGAACTGTTGCGTCGGTCCGCCCGAGCGCGCGCTCGAAAAAGAAATATTGCGCGATACGTGGGACGTGATCGGCATCTCCACGACCGGCATGACCTTGAAGTTCGATCTGGAGCTGGCGCATCTCGCTCGCCGCCTCGCACCCAAGGCGCTGCTGGTTGCAGGGGGCATGGAAGCGACATTCCGGCCCGAGCTGATGTTCGAGCTCGGCCCGTTCGACCGCGTGATCCTGGGCGAAGGCGAGCGGCCGTTGATCGAGCTGGCGAAACGCATCGCATCGGACCAACCGCTCGGTGGCATCGTCGGCACGGCGGAGCGGCACGCGGACGGCAGTCTGCTGCGCATGCCGCAAGCTGCGATGAATCACGATGAGCTGCGCGCCGCGATCTTCTCGACACCATACGAACACATGCCGTACGAGGCTTACTGGGATCGCCTCGAAGCCGCGTATCGCGTCGGCAGCCTGCCAACCAAGGCGGCGCGCGAAGCCGCGTTGGCCGAAATCCGTTCCGTGCGCCTGATCACGTTGAACTACTGCCCGATGGGCTGCACGTTCTGCTCGTCGACGAACTTTCTGCACGAAGCCCAGGGCAGCGTCGCCTCGATCGCGCGCCTGGACGCCGACGAATGCCTGCTCATGATCAAGCGCATCGTGTCGACGCATCCACGTGTGCGCACCATCATCTTCCAGGACGACATCTTCGTGTTCTCGAAGGACCGGCGCGTGCTGCCTTTGTGTGAAGGCATCGTTGCCGCGAAGCAAGCGGGCGAACTGCCCGAGGATCTGCAGTTCATCAGCACCAATCGCATCGATGCGATGAATGTGGAACGCCTGAGTGCCATGCGGCGCGCCGGCTTTCGCGTGCTCGGCTTCGGCATCGAAAGTTTCTCGCGCAACGTGCTGAAGGAGTTCAACAAGGGCCAGATCCACCGGCACATCGAGCCGATGTTGAGCGCCACGCTCGGGCTGGGCATCACGCCGTTTCTCGATCTGATCCTCAGCTCGCCCCGCGCGTCGCTCGCCGACGTGGCGGAGACATTGCGCGAGGCGTATCGGTGGCTGCGACAAGGATGTGAGATTGGCATGTACCCCTACATCATCCCGTTCTCGGGCGCGGCATTCGCGCGTGATCCGGCATTGCTGCCGCATACTCAGTTCGTGCATCGGCGCGTCGAGGGCACCGCGATCGAGTGGGACCAGGCCGCCAAGATCCTGCCCATCGATCCAACGGTGCGCGGCGCCATTCTCGAAATCGAGCGCAGATTTGAAGCCAAGCTGAGCGAGCTGCAAGAGCGCGCGACGCATCTGCCTTCGCGCGTGCGCTCGTTGATCTGGATCCTGGTAGGCGTGCCGGTGCTGGCCGAGCATGGCATCGTCGTCGCCCCCGAGCAGGAGGTGCGCGCCGAGCTCGAATCTCGCCTGCCCCAGCCTCGGAGGGCGGCGGCGACCCGCGCCGTCGCAATGGCGTGAAGTTCAATACGCCCTGGAGTTTGCTGGCGCCACTCGCAGTGTGCGCGCTGCTCGCAGGATGGATCGCGCTGTCTGCCGCCAATCTGCAGACCGCGAGCTTCTCGCTGCTGGTCTATGGGCTGGCGAACCTGATCGTCTACACCGATGCGTTGGATTTCATCCTGCGCTTGCACGTGCGCCGCCGTCACATTGCCACCGCGCCGACCGAAGAGAACCGACATCTTTCGATCGATATCGCCGCCGCCTTCCCTGCCGGTGCCAGGCAGCTCGTCCCGGTGCGGCCGTACGCGATCATCGCGTCCATTCACAATCTCGAGCCGCTGCTCGATGAATTCATGGATGCATTCGCGCCCTATCGAGACAAGGTCTGGCTGATCAGCGACGGCTCCACCGATGCCACCGTGCTCCGTCTGCGTCATGCGGGTTGGCGATGTTTCGACGATGGCGTCAATCGCCGCAAGCCCGGTGCGATCAAGCGCCTGCTCGAACGCATCCCGGCGCACATCGAAACACTGATTGTCGTCGATCCGGACATCCGCATCCGGGACCGCAACGGCGGCAGCAGGATCGACTTCGAGCGATTCATTCGGGATTTCCAGCAGTCCGGCGCCGCGGCGGTCTGTCCGCGCGTGATGATCGAGCCCGATGGATTCCTCGCGCGCTTCCAGGCGTTCGAGTATGCATTGGCGTTCCGCATCGGCCGCGAAAGTCTGGCGGATTACAGCATCACGTCGGGCGTGTCCTGTTATCGCCGCGACGCTCTGGAGCGGGCGCTCGCCGAGCACACTCAATCGGTCTACGCCGAAGATCTGCAGAATGCGCTGATCCTGCTCAGTCACGGCGAGCGCATCTACTACGACGGTCGACTGGTCGTCAGCACCGAAGGTCCGGGTAACGTGCGGCGCTGGTTCTCACAGCGCGTCGGCTGGTACTACGGCTTGCTCAAGGTCTACATCGAGCGCTTCAGCGAAGTCTGGAGCATCGCCCGGCGCACGCCGTTTGCCATGTATCACTTCGTGATCTATCTGGGCGGCCTGTCCTTGATCGTGCACCCGCTGAAGATCGTCAGCGCGCTGCTGCTGATCCTCAGTTTCATCAGCGGCTTCGACAACCTGTTTCTCGCCAACGTGTTCCCGCGCAACGCGCTGATCAATCCCAGCTACTTCATGGCCGCGATCGGCAGTTATCTGGCGCTCGGCGTGTTCGCGCTGTTCACCATCGTGCCGAAACAGGAGCGCGCCTACGTGGCGCCCATCGTGCCGCTGTATCTGTTCTATGCCATCACTCACATCGCGCCCATGACGGTGGGCTACTTCAACTGGATCGCAGTCAAGCTCTGGGGTCGCCGCGTCTATCGCGATCATTACGAGCCGCTGCCGAGCGCCAGCACCACGTTGCCGCTGGAGGAGAAGACGAGTCTGATGCGGAGGGCTTCATGAACGCGCGTGGCGCACCGGCGCCCGATCAATATCTGCCCGATCACTATTGGGAGGACCGAGCGCGTCGCTTCGCGGCGGAAGGCTCCGGGCTCGCGGCGGTCTGCTCGTACGGCATGCCGGAGTTTTACAACCGGATGATCCATTGGAGTCAGTATCTCGCGCTACGACCCTGGCTCGGCATCCAACCCGGCACGCGCGTGCTCGATGTGGGTTGCGGGGTTGGACGCTGGAGCACGTTGCTGGCGGGCCGGGGCGGCACCGTCACTGGCGCGGATCTGAGTCCGACGATGATTGCTGAAGCCCGGCGTCGCGCCGAATTGCAGGGCGTCTCGACTCGCACGCGGTTCATCGTGCAGGACCTGGCGCACCTCGATGCAGGCGGAACGTTCGATTTGATTCTCGGCGTGACAGTGCTGCAGCACATTCTGAATCCAGCATCGTTGCGGTCGGCAGTCGGAGGGATGGTGAATCATCTCGCCCCCGGTGGACGCATGGTGCTGCTGGAAGCCGCGCCGGCGAGTATCGCCGAGCATTGCGATACGACAGTGTTCCGCGCCCGGCAGCGACGCGTCTATCTGGATTTGTTTGCCGAGGAAGGACTAGAGCTGCGTGCGCTCAGCGGCGTCGATCCGGCGCCCTTCAAGACGTGGCTGCTGCCTCATTTGCGACGAATGCCACGCCCGCTGGGCATGTCGGCGCTGGCGGCGGTGACGCTGGCCTCCACGCCCATCGATGTGCTGTTCGGCCGGATCGCCGTGCAACGCTCATGGCACGCGGTGTTTGTTTTGCAGCGGAGCGGAGACGCCCATGCCGTTTAGCCGTCGATCCGCGGTGTCCATCGTCGTATTCGTTCTGCTCGGCGTGTTCGTCGGGCTGGGCTATTGGTACGAGTCTCGCAAAGCCACTCCGGGGCAAGCCGTGAACAGCCCGTCCATCGACGTGACCAGCGGCGATGATCGCGGACCGGGCTCATTGCGCGAGGCCATATTCAAAGCGACGGCGGCGACCGGCGAGGTCACAATTGCCCTCAAAGTGTCGAAGATCACGCTTGCCTCCACCCTGCCGCCGCTCGCGAACGCGGCTGGTATCCGGGTCGTGGCCGACGAGCATGGCACCGAGATCGATGCCAGCGCCTTGCCCGCTGGAGCCGTGCTGGACGTCTCCGGACCCAATATTTCCATCGAAGGCGTGCGCATCCCCAGCTGCAAGGAAACGGGCATCGTGCTGCGCGCCGAGCGCTTCAAGCTGCAGACGACCTCGATCGAGAACTGCGACGTCGGCATCGATGTCGCCGAGAACGCGGACCAGTTGCTGCTGGAGCGGAACCACTTCGCCGCAAATCGTGTGGGTGTGCGCTTCGCGGCCTCCAACAAGAATGCGCTGGTCGTGAAGAATGAATTCTCCGGGCATCGCGATGCCGGCATCTGGGCGGTCCGCAGCGAGCCCGACAAACGCGGCGGAGCCATCAGCATCCGCGACAACCGATTCAACAAGGAACGCATCGGCATCCTCAGCGCCAATGTTTCGCTGATCATGGAGCGCAACGAGCTGCTCGACTCTCGTGAAGCGGCGATGCAGTTGATGGGCAGCGGCGCGGTGGCCCGCGGCAACCGCATCAGCCGCGGGGCAGCGATGGGCATCGTGGTCGAGAACGGCCAGGCGGCGGTGATCGAAGACAACGAGCTCGATGGCCTCGAAGCGTATGGCGTCATGCTCAAGGGCTCGGCGGACACCGTGATCCGCAACAACCGCATCCACAACAGCGGCTACGGCCTCGCGTTCGTGCTCGGCAATCAGCGCAGTCCGAGCAGCGCCATCGACAACACCATCATCGAACCCAAGTTCAACGGCATCGACGTGATCGGCGATTCGCCCATTCTGCGCGGCAATCAAGTGCTGCGGCCACGCGCGCTGGCGCTCAAGATCACCGATTACCAACCCGAAGGGGGCGGTGAAAAGGTTCGCGCCGTGCCGTTCCTCGAAGGCAACAACTTCAGCCTCGGCGCCGCGACCGTCGCGGCCGGCGATGCCAAACCGTCGGCGGGCGGTGTCGTGCAGCGATGAACATCGGCGACACACAAGTCATTCCGGCACCGACGTGGACTGATCCGCGCATCCATCTGTTGGATGACACCTGGCTGTTGACCATCTTCGCCATCCTGCTGGGCACGGTCGTGCCCTGGCTGCTGAGCTCGCTGGAGATCGACTTTGTCGCCGCCTGCCTCGGATTGCTCGCGCTGGGAGCCATCCATATTGCATTCACCGTGGTCGGCAAACCGGCGCGTGTCGGCGAGCGCCGCCCTGTGCTCACGCTGCTGCACGTGGCCGGCATCATCGTCGTTGGTTTCATCTGGATGAATGCCGGCGGCTTGCAGAACCCCGCCTTCCTGATCGTGTTCGCATTGCCCGTGGTCGGCGCGATCTTCCTATCGCGCTGGCAGCCTTACCTGATGGCCATCCTCGCCATCGCGGTCGCCGGTCTCGTGGCGCTCGCCCAGGCGCCGGAGCTGCGCTGGTATGTCCCTGGTCTGAACGCCATCGGCGCCACACTCGCGGCCTTGCTGGGGCAGCAAGGCTCGGCTTCCACATTCCCAGGGTTCTATGCTCCTTCCGCTTACTACGCCGTGCTGCTGCAGGTGTTTGCGATCCTGCTGCTCGCATGCGCACTCGCAGCCGAATATCTGGGCACGATCTTCGAACGCCTGCACTCGCATGTGGACGTGGCGCGCGCTGAAGCCGAGCGCGGTCAGGAGTTCTGGACGACGCTGATCGAAGCGATGCCAGTGCCTGCCCTGCTCATCGACAGCGATACCCTGCAAGTCGTCTGCGCCAGTACTCGAGCGGCGCGCTTCCAGGACCGGGAAACGGCCAACGGCCGGCCGCTGTTCGAGGTCGTTCGTTTCTCCTACCCGGAGATGGTGCAGGAAGCGATCTCCGGCTCGGGCGGCTCGGTGCCCTTGAGCATGATCAAGGTCGGCGACCGGCTGCGTGCGACCGAGGTTCAGGTGCGACACGTGGCGCAGACAGGGCGTCGTTTTGCGCTGCTCGTGATTCATGAGAAGACCGAGGAATTCACGGCGCACGCCGCGCTCGATGTCAGCGGCCAGGCCATGCTGGTGCTCGATTCGCAAGGCCGGCTGCTCTCGTTCAACAAGCCGGCACAGGCGCTGTTCGCGGCGCTCGAAAAAGACAGCGACGCGACGCAACTGCTGTCGCTGGGCGGCATGCCGCCGCGCTGGTGGGAACCCGGACTCACGGGCCGCCGCAAGATGCACATCGAGATCGGTCCGCGCGTCTATCAAGTGACCTGTTCCGCTGCGCCGCTGCCCGGGGAGGATGAGCGCATCTATATCGTCGCATTCCTGCCCATGGGACGCGCCGCTCTCGGCGACCGTGGTGAGATCACCGCGGCCGTGCAACTCGCCGACGCACCGAAGAACGCCCTTTCCAATTCAACGTTGGTGACACCGCCATGAAGCCTGGATCCGTCGCGCTGTGCCTGGCGTCGTTCGCTGCAGCCGCCTCCGCCACCGCCGCCGAAATCGATGCACGGCCGTATGACAAGCTGGCGCTCAGCGGCAGCACCTCGAGCTTCGTCGACAGCGACGCGGAGGGTGGCGGCGGCTCGTTCAGCTACCTGCATTACTTCACTCCGGATTTTCTCGCTGGCGCCGGCGTAGACCATACCTACGTCGAGCGCTCCAAGCTGACCTACGGCTCGCTGCGAGCAGCGTGGGGTCGCGGTGAGCCGGACTCGCGATCCATCCTCGTCGGTGAGTACTACAACGGCGAAGGTGACGATGCCGGCCGCAAGTTCGACTACCAGGTCGGCGTGCTCAGCTTGAGCCAGGCGATCACCAGCAAATTCTCGGTGCAGCTCGAGACGCGCCAGATCGATATCGATACCACGCACGGCAATCTGCCCAAGCTCGGCCTGACCTATGTGTGGTCGCCCCGCCTGGTGACCAATGTTTCGTATGCCCAGTCGGTGAGCGGCAACCTGGGCACCGAGCTCACCAGCGCGCGCTTCGACTACTACGGCAAGCACGTCAACCTGATGTTCGGCGGCTCGACGGGTAAAGCCAACCCCGCGGTGCTGGTGCTGCAGCCCGGCGTGGTGCTGCCGGCCAGCTATTCGAACGAGGGCTTCCTGGGCATCGCCAAGCCCTTCAAGCGTTGCGAGCTGCAGTTGCTTGGCGATTACCTGGAGGTCTCGGGCGTCGAGAAGATCACCGTCACATTGAGCTTCATCGCGTACCTGGGCTCGCGAGGCCAATGAAACTGTCATTTCTGAAACGCGGCTCGCAATGGCCCCTCACCTTGCTGGTGCTGGCGGTCGTCGTGCTCGCGGGCGGCCGCCTCATCACACTCAGTATCGGCGCGCGTGCCGAGCAGATGCGTGCGACGGCAGGCGCACTGGTTACGAGCTATAGCCGCGCGGTCGAACGACAACTGCGAACATTGGCCGCGAACGAGCGCGGCGCCGAGTTGGATCAACTGCTCTCGAAACTGCAGCTGAGTCGGCTGGTCGACCCCGAGTACGATTTCGAGCTGTCGAAGGTGGACAGCGCGGGCGGCGCGCCGCGCATCTTCGTCAGCAGCCGGATCGGACAGCTGAACGACGCAATCGTCAGTCGCATCCGTTTGCCCGAAGGCTATGCGCGCGAATTGCCCGGCGGCTATGTACAGCTCGCCTTGCGACCCAAGGCCGGTTGGTACCCGGCACGTGAGCTGGCGGCGGCCATCGCGTTGCTTGCCGTCGTCGCATGGATGCTCGCGTTCGCAACACACGATCTCGTGCACAGCCTGCACCGAGCGCGGGATGCATTGTCACTGTCTCGCCGTCAGCTTCAAGCGACGCAACGCAAGCTGGCGCTCGAAATCGAGGAACGCGAGAACCTGCAAAAAAGCTTCGAGCATTCACGCTACCACGACGCCTTCACGGGCCTGCCCAATCGTCGTTATTTCATGGATCAGCTCGATCGCGCGCTACGCGAGGTGCGCACGCGTCGTCGGCAGCGGCTCGCGGTGATGCTCATCAACATCGATCGTTTCAAATTGATCAACGACTCCCTTGGCCACACCGCGGGCGACGAAGTCGTGGTGCAGGCGGCGCGACGCTTCCAGAAGGCCACCGCGCAATTCGAATGCGTGCTCGCCCGCTGGAGCGGCGACCAGTTCGCGATGCTGGTGTTCGATGTTGCGTCCACGGACGGCGCGCTCGACATTGCCGGCCTGCTGCAGAAGACGCTGCAACAACCGTTCGAGCTGCGCAAGCATCAACTCAACGTAGCTGCCCGCGTCGGTGTCACCTGCATCGACTCGGGTCTGCAGCGTGCTGAGGAAGCCGTGCGTGAGGCTGATATCGCCCTGTCCGTGGCGAGGCGGCACGACACCGCGACGGCCGTTGCCTATCAGCCCGCGATGGGCAGCAGCGCTGCGAGCCTGGTGAGTTTGGAAGCGGATCTGCACGTCGCGCTCCAGCGTCGTGAGCTGCACTTGATGTATCAGCCGATCGTGGACCTGCGCAACGATCGCGTGGCGGGCGCCGAATCGTTGTTACGGTGGCGGCATCCGATCGAAGGCCTGTTGACACCCGACAGGTTTCTCGGCCTCGCCGAGGAAGTCGGTTTGATCGTGCCCATCACGCGCTGGACCATCCTGCAAGCCTGCACACTCGCGGCCGAATGGCGGCATCGCCTGCCGCGTGGCCGTGATTTCTATCTGACGGTGAACGTCTCCGCCGCCGCGCTTCGCGCCCCCGACTTCACCTCGTATGTCGAGCAGGTGCTCAAGGACACTGGTGTGTCACCGGACTGTCTGAAGCTGGAGCTCACCGAGGGCGGCCTGATGAGCAACCCCGGCGCGGCCCGCGACATCCTCGAGGGCCTGCACGACCTCGGCATCGAAATCATGCTCGATGACTTCGGCACCGGCTACTCGTCCTTGAGCTACCTGCAGCTGTTTCCCTTCAGCTATGTGAAGATCGATCGGCCGTTCGTCGATCGCGCCGGCTCGGCGCATGCCAACTCGGCGATCGCGGCCGCCCTCGTGCAAATGACCAGCAGCCTCGGGCTGCGTTCGGTCGCCGAGATCGTCGAGACCGACGTGGCCGCGCGTGACTTGCAGCGCATGGGCTGCGACTACGCGCAGGGCTATTTCTATTGCGGGCCGCTGGAGGCGGAGGAAGCATTCCAGGTCCTGAAGAATGCCGACAGGTCACTGCCGACCGCGCAGGCCGCGGTGGCCGCCGGTGACGGCGCCGACGATTCGCCTACCCTATCCGAAGCCGTCGTGCTATCAGATGAAACGTTGATGCTGCCCGCCGAGGAAGTGGCCGAGCAGCTGCGCGAAAAGGCCTCGCAAGAACACTGATCGCCACGGCTGGCGCCGCCAGGGCCCGGCAGTCGCGCTCGATCCCGTACGCGCCTATGATCCGCGCTTTGTCCCATCCGAGCTGCCAATGGCCCCCGAACACGACTCGAGCATGCTGGTCAACGCGGTTGCGTTGCTGGGCGCGGCGGTCATCGCCGTGCCTCTGTTCCGACGACTGGGCCTGGGCTCGGTGCTGGGCTATCTGGCCGCCGGCCTGCTGATCGGCCCATTCGGTCTCGGGCTGTTCTCCGACCCCCACGCCATACTGCAGTTCGCCGAGCTGGGCGTCGTAATGTTCCTTTTCATCATCGGCCTGGAGATGCGGCCGTCGCATCTGTGGCAGCTGCGGCGGCAGATTTTCGGCCTGGGCACCCTGCAGATCGTTGCCTGCACGGTGGGGCTGACGGGAGTCGGGATGGCGTTTGGTCTGTCGCCGCTGGTAGCCTTCGTCGGTGGCGCCGGCTTCGTGCTCACCTCGACGGCCATCGTCATGCAGCTGCTGGCCGAGCGCGGCGACATCGCGCTGCCTCACGGGCAGAAGATGGTCTCGGTGCTGTTGTTCGAAGATCTGTTGATCGTACCGCTGCTGGCCTTGGTCAGCTTCCTCTCGCCGGTCGCGACGGCGCAGACCGATACGCCGCAATGGATTTCCATGCTGACCGGCATCGGTGCGCTCGCCGGCCTGATCGCGGCCGGCGTATGGCTGCTCAATCCTCTGTTCAGCGTTCTGGCGCTGGCACGCACGCGTGAAGTCATGTCGGCCGCGGCACTGCTGGTGGTGCTCGGCTCCGCGTTGCTCATGGAAATGGGCGGCCTGTCGATGGCCATGGGCGCCTTTCTCGCCGGTGTGCTGTTGTCCGAATCGACCTTCCGTCATCAGCTCGAAGCGGATGTCGAGCCGTTCCGAGGTTTGCTGTTGGGGCTGTTCTTTCTGGCCGTAGGCATGAGCCTCGACTTGAAAGTCGTCGCGGACAACTGGGCACTGATCGCCGCGATCGTGCCGGCCATGATGGTCACCAAGGCATTGTGTATCTATCTCGTCGCGCGCGTGACTCGCAGCTCGCATCAGGAAGCTCTGGATCGCGCGGTCCTGATGGCGCAAGGTGGCGAGTTCGCGTTCGTTCTGTACAGCGCCGCGGCCGCGGTCGGCATCATCGATGAAACCGTCAATGCCAACATGACCGCCGTGGTCGTGCTGTCGATGGTGCTGACGCCGCTGGTGGTCATCGTGGTCCGGCACCTCATCAAGCCGGCGAGCCAGTCCCTGGACGGCATTCCGATCGCCGAAGGGCTCGAAGGCAGTGTGCTCATGATCGGCTTCGGCCGCTTTGGCCAGGTGGTCAGTCAGGCGCTGCTGGCGCGTGGCGTCGATGTCAGCATCATCGATGCCGATGTCGAGATGATCCGCGCCGCCCAGGAATTCGGCTTCACGGTTTACTACGGCGACGGGACGCGGCTCGATGTATTGCGAGCCTCCGGCGCAGGCAAGGCGCGCCAGATCGCCGTCTGCGTAAACAGCCGCGCGACGGCCGATCGCATCGTCGAACTGGTGCGCTCCGAGTTTCCGCAAGCCCAGCTGCTGGTGCGTGCCTATGATCGTGAGCATGCGCGTCTGCTGGTCGGCGCCGGTGTCGATTATCAGATCAGAGAGACCTTCGAATCGGCACTGCAGGCCGGTGGCGCAGCGCTGCGCATGCTCGACGTGAGCGATTCGGAGGTTGCCGAGATCCTCGCCAGCATCCGGGAGCGCGATGCGGAGCGATTCGCATTGGAAATCGCCGGCGGCGGGTATCAGGCCGGCATCGGCATGCTGTTCCGGAATACCCCACAGACGCCCTCCCGACCCACTCCGTTCAGCAAGCCGCGCACCGAAGGCAAAGCGCTCAACGAAGTGCCCGGCGAGAAGGCCAGCGAGAGTGCCACGTAACCCGCGCCCATGCGCTCGAGGAGGCCGTCATGGAAACGTTTCTTGCGATTTATGTCGGCAGCGCCGCCTCCCTCATGGAGTGCCTGCCCATCCCGGGCCAGTGAGCCGGCCCCGGAACTTCGCCACGGGGGCTGCGTTGCGCGAGCATGCGGCCGATCTACCACGCCAGGCTGGTGAACGGGGTCTGGGGCGACCCCGGGGTCTGCATCGATCTGAAATTCCAGCGCCGCGCGCTGTTGTTCGATATCGGCGACGTGCAGTCGTTGTCCACCCGCGTGCTGCTGCGAGTGAGCGATGTATTCGTCAGCCATACGCACATGGACCACTTCGCCGGTTTCGACCACCTGCTGCGGGTGTGCCTGGGACGCGATACCGGCGTGCGGATGTACGGTCCGGAGAACTTCATCGCACAGGTCGAGCACAAGCTCGCGGCGTACACCTGGAACCTGGTGCGGAACTACACGGTCGACTTCATCATCGAAGCCCATGAGGTGCGCAGCGACGGCCGCGTCGCTCGCGCTCGCTTTCGGAGCCGGGATCAGTTCGCGCGCGAGGCGTTGCCCGATGTGATTGCGAAGGATGGTGTGCTGCTGCAGGACGAACAGTTCCTGGTTCGCACCGTCCCCCTCGAACACCACGACATTCAGTCCCTCGCCTTCTGCTTCGAGGAAAGCACGCACATCAACGTGTGGAAGAACCAGCTGGAGCGCCGCGGCCTGCCTACCGGCCCATGGCTGACCGAGCTGAAGAAGCTGGCCAGAGCGGACGCCCCCGACGAAACACCGGTCAATGTCAGATGGCGGACGCGCGAGGGCTCGCGTGAGAAAACATTCCCGCTGGGCGAGCTGAAACGCGATGTGCTCGAGTTCGTGCCGGGCCAGAAGGTCTGTTATGTGACCGATGCGGGCTGGACGCCGGCGAATCGGGAACGGGTCATTCCGTTCGTCGCCGACGCGGATCTGCTGTTCATCGAAGCCGTCTTCCTGGAAGCGGATCGACAGCTGGGAACGAGCAAGTCCCATCTGACGACCACGCAGGCGGGAACGATCGCGCGACTGGCGTCCGTCAAGGACGCGCATCCGTTTCATTTCTCGTCGCGCTACCACGACGACGAGGCGACTCAGCGCGCCGAGTTCCTGCGCGCCTGGCGGGGTCAGATCCAGTAGCCGAACAGCTTGACGCCAAATTCCTTCAGCCGTTGCCAGAGCGACCGCTTCTGCCACCGCTCCAGCGTCACCGGTCGCGAGGCGCGCTCGTCGCGCTTGAATACCTCCTCCATGCGCTGTCCGAAGTCCCGGTTGATGACGATGGCGTTGACCTCGTCGTTGTGCAGGAAGCTGCGCATGTCGAGGTTCGCGGAGCCGACGATGGCG
>Ga0065721_10004206_pt1 | contig 44530 bp, 42 predicted proteins | sample Mesricmetagenome_FD_59108 | JGI IMG/M metagenome (GOLD analysis project Ga0065721, IMG submission 59108) | Mesophilic microbial community from rice straw/compost enrichment Sample: eDNA_1 v2 (version 2) | ecosystem: Engineered > Solid waste > Grass > Composting > Bioreactor | place: USA: Davis...
GCAGGAGCGCCTTGCCAAGCTCGCTGGCGGCGTTGCAGTCATCCGCGTTGGCGGCTCGACCGAAGTTGAAGTGAAGGAAAAGAAGGACCGCATCGACGACGCTCTCAACGCGACGCGCGCTGCTGTTCAGGAAGGTATCGTTCCGGGCGGTGGTATCGCTCTTCTGCGCTCCTCCACCAAGATTGCCGTGAAGGGCGTCAACGACGACCAGGAAGCCGGCATCAACATCGTTCGCCGCGCTCTGCAGTCGCTGGTTCGCCAGATCGCAGACAACGCTGGTGACGAAGCTTCGATCGTTGTCGGCAAGGTTCTGGAAAAGAACGAAGACAACTTCGGCTACAACGCTCAGACCGGTGAATACGGCGACATGATCGCCATGGGTATCGTCGACCCGGTCAAGGTTGTCCGTACGGCTCTGCAGAACGCAGCTTCGGTTGCTTCGCTGCTGATCACCACGGAAGCCATGATCGCCGAGCTTCCGAAGAAGGACGCTCCGGCAATGCCAGGCGGCATGGGCGGCATGGGCGGCATGGACATGATGTGATCAGGCCATAAGGTCTGATTGCAGCTGTCCGTGAAAGCCGCCCATACACTTAAAGTGCTTCAGCGCGTCAAGCGCGCTGAAGTGGGCGGCATGGACATGATGTAAGACCACAAGGTCTTACATCTGACCCATCCGGTTCGGTTCAGGAAGGGCGGTCTTCGGACCGCCCTTTTTGCATTCGCGGGCTTATTGGTTCTTCAGGTGCCAGAAAGCCAAAGCCCGCCGACAGTTGTCGACGGGCCCTCGATGGCTGCACCCATGAATGTGATCAGCACAGCCAAAGCTGGTGATGGAGTTCGATTACTGCACTTGCGATGTCATGTTCCGCGCGGACGGCACTCTGCCCCGTGCGGCTTCCACCGGTACGATGTCCACGACATCGGCCAGCAGGAACTGTTTGGACGACCCGCAGATGGTCGCATACACAATGCGATCCACGACTTTGAGATTCTCGGACACGAAGGTCCGCTGGTCGCCATTGTCGAGCACTGATACAACGTACATGTTGATCCCACTAAGGTTGGCGCGCTTTCATTCCGCGCTGCCGATTTTGTAGCCATGCATGGTTAACGGGCAGTAAAACCTTGCTGCGGGGACCAAAGAGGATACCTGATAGCTTCGCTTCATCTCTTCGCCAAAGCCAGGGGTCATCCGTCCCATGAGTTTTTTCGAAAGCCTTCTTGTCCTGCTCCTGATCGCGGTGGTGCTGCTTCAGGTATCGCGCCGTCTCGCGGTCCCCTACCCTTCCATGCTGGCTCTGGCAGGGGCGGCCGTGGCTCTCATACCCGGCATTCCGCATATTACTCTTCATCCAGCCACGGCGCTCGCACTTTTTATCGCACCGGCGCTGCTTGATGCAGCTTTCGACTTTCCGATTGGAACTGCCCGGCGCTTCTGGCTGCCGCTGTTCGTGTTCGCGATCGGCGGCGTCGTCTTCACCGCCGCGGCAGTTGCCTGGATCGGTTGGGCATTTGCCGGGCTGCCGATTGCCGCAGCGCTTGTCCTTGGCGCGATCGTGGCGCCCCCGGATGCTGCCGCGGCAACCGCCGTGCTTTCGTCCATGGCAATCCCGCGCAACACCGACACCGTTCTTCGGGGCGAAAGCCTGTTCAACGATGCCGCCGCGCTGCTGATCTTTGATGCAGCACTCGCCGTCCAGGAAGCCGGCCACATGAACAGCGAGGTCGGGCTGCATGTCGCGCTTGCGGTGCCGGGCGGCATCCTTCTCGGCTTCGTTGCGGCCTATGGCATGCGCTACATCACCAGCCTCGTCAGCGGCACGCTTGGCGGTAACCTGCTCCAGTTCGTTCAAACCTTCCTTTTGTGGATCGTTGCCTCGCGCCTCGGCCTCTCTGCGGTTCTCACCATCGTCACCTTCGCCATGACCATCGCGCGGAGCAGCAATTCGGTCAGCAGCGTCCGGATGAGGGTGCAGTCCTATGCGGTGTGGACGGCGGTGGTGTTCGTGCTCAACGTCATGGCGTTCCTGTTGATGGGCATGCAGGCCCGCAACATCGTAGCTGAGATGGAGCCGGACCACCTTGCCCAGTCCGCCGCCTTTGCGCTGGCTGTCGTCGTCACCTGCATCGTCGTCCGCTTCATCGTCTGCGTCGGCTTCAACCGCATCCATGCCTTCTACGCTGTCCGCAATGGCCAGCCGGAGCCCGCGAGCCTGAACCAGGGCATTCTGGCTGGCTGGTGCGGCATGCGCGGCTTGCTCACGCTTGCCACCGCCTTTGCGCTTCCGGCTGATTTCCCGCAACGTGACCTCGTTGTGCTGACTGCCTTCGCCGTGGTGCTGGCGACGCTGGTTGTGCAAGGGTTGACGCTCAGCCCGATCATCCGCTGGCTGGGTCTTGATCGCCGTGCCGATGGTCCACGCGAACTGGCGGAAGTCCGCCAGCAGATCAATGCGGCCGGGCTGGAGGAGTTGGAAGAGTCGCAGGAAGAGGAGGCCGAGTTGCTGCGGACGAAGTTCCGCCTCGAGCAGCAGGCGCTTTCCAAGAGCGGTGAGCCGACATCGCTGACGAACTACCGGCGGCTGGCGCTGTCAGCCATTGCCGCGCAGCGTAGGCGACTGGAGGAACTTCGTGCCGCGCACCACGTGAATGTCGATGAATACAACCTGTTGCTCGAGGAGATCGACTGGCGGGAGCTTTCCGTCCTGCCTGAGAACGCGCGACGGATCGAGGAGATCTGACGACTCGCACGTTCGATATTGTCGAACAATTCGTCAACGCTTGTTCATCTTCCGGAGACAAATAAAAAGCGGCACATTGGCACCCAGGAAATGCAACGCCCTTTGAGATCACCTGGAGACCTCCAATGTCCAATTCTTCTTCTACCAACACCCTGCTTCTTGCCGCCCGCATCGTGCTGTCCATCATGTTCGTGATGTCCGGCTTCCAGAAGCTCGTTGATCCGTCCGGCACGGCCGGCATGATTGCCGGCGCCGGGCTGCCTGCCGCCACGCTGCTCGCTTATCTCGCCGGCGTCTTCGAACTTGTTGCCGGTCTTGCCATTCTCACCGGCTTCCAGACCAGGATCGCCGCCCTGCTGCTTGCCGTGTTCTGCTGGTTCACCGCCTTCGTCTTCCACAACGGCGCGATCAACATCCCAAGCTTCTCGCCTGAAGCAAATGGCCTGCTGACCGTGTTCAACGGCCTGATCTTCTGGAAGAACGTATCGCTTGGCGGTGGCTTCCTGGCGCTCGCCGCTGCTGGAGCTGGTGCTTATTCGATCGACGCACGTCGCCGCGGTTCTGTCGCATTCGCTGCCTAGCCTAACGACTTCCCTGCCCAAGCCTCGCCCGCCGGATCCGATATCCGGCGGGTTTTTTGTTGGCTTTTGCAACAGGCCGACGGCTTCAGAGGGAGGCGCGAACAGCCTCGATGATCTGCGAGATCCGCCCATCCTCGTCATGGACGGGCTTGCGGGCGCGAACGAGACAGGCTTCAGACTTCAGGATCACGCCGTCGCTCAGGACCTTGAGATGATTGGCGCGCAGCGTCGACCCCGTCGAGGTGATGTCGACGATGATGTCCGCCTGGCCGGCCGCCGGCGCACCTTCGGTCGCGCCAAGGCTTTCGACGATCCGGTAAAGCTGGATGCCGTGCTTGGCGGAGAAGAACTGCTGCGTCAGCCGCCAGTATTTCGTGGCTATCTGCAGGCGCCGCCCATGGCGGGCGCGAAAGTCGGCGGCGACGTCGCCAAGATCCGCCATGGTCTCGACATCGAGCCAGATTTCCGGAACCGCCACCACGACATCGGCATGGCCAAAGCCGAGGCGCGCACAGAACTCGACCTTGGCGTCGACGCCCGGCAAGCCTTCGCGAACCAGGTCCTCGCCGGTGACGCCGAAATCGACGGCGCCGGCCGCAAGCTCGCGGGCGATTTCGGATGCGGAGAGGTAGGCGATTTCAACGCCTTCGATGCCGGCGATACGGCCGCGATAGGACCGGTCATTGCCGACCGCCGAGATGGAGAGGCCGGCACGTTCGAAGACGGCTGCCGTTTCTTCCTTGATGCGTCCCTTGGAGGGAAGAGCAATTGTTATGGCATTCATTGTCTTGCCCTCGCCGCCTCGATCCGGTCGATCCACAGGGAGAAGCCGACCGCCGGGATATGCTCCCTGGCGCCAAGCAGCGTCATCAGCCGGTCAAAGCGGCCACCACCGGCGAGCACCGCGGTCGAACCCGCTGCCGTCACCTCGAAGACAAGGCCGGTATAGTAGTCGAGCGGACGCCCGAAGGCGGCGCGATAGGTCATGGCCGAGATGTCCGCACCGGCATTCGCGAGCGACTGAAGACGCGCACTGAACAGGCTGACGGCATCGCCCAGCTTAAGGCCCGCGGCATCCGCAAAACCTGCGAGCGCCGCCGGCGCATCGGCCAGCGGTAGCTGCAGCGTCAGGAATTCGCGCAGCAGAAGCAAAGCCGTGCCATCAAGGCGGGTCTGCGAAAGCTCGAGCTTTTCCTTCAACCGCTTGGCGATCTCGGCCGGCGAGCGGCTGGCATTGGTGGAGTAGCCAGTTTCCTGCATGGTCCGGTCGAGCCGTTCGACAAGGCCGGCTTCATCACCCGCTGCCATCATCGCCGAGATATCCGGATCGAGACCGGCAACCGGCTGCGGCCGCGCCAACCGCTCCAGCAGGGCTTCCAGATGCGCCATGTCGCCAAAGGCATGGATCAGGCGGCGTTGCCAACCGTGCGGCAGTCCCAAGGCCTTCACGACCGCCTCGAACACCGCCTGGTCGCCGAGCGTCAGCCTGAGATCCACCTTGGGAAGGACCCGCTTCAGGATCCCCAGCGCATCACCGATGGCGCGCGCATCCGCGGCAGCCGTTGCCTTGTCGCCAAGGTCTTCGATGCCCGCCTGGTAAAACTCGTTCGAGCCATCGCGCCTCTGCCGAAAAACTTCGCCGAGATAGGCGTAGCGACGCGGCGTGCCGGTGGCGCTGGCGATGTGTCTCAGGCAGACGGGGATGGTGAACTCCGGCCGCAAGCAGAGGCTCTCGCCGGTTTCGCTTTCGGTGAGGAAAATGCGCCGGCGCAGATCCTCGCCCGCCATGTCCAGGAACGGCTCTGCCGGCTGGATCACCGGCGTGTTGACACGCTCCGCATCCCGCTCGGCGAATTCGGCGAGCAGGTCGCCGGCAAATTCGGGCATGTCGATCATCGGCATGGCTAGCGCGCCCGCCTGCGATCCTCGGCCTGCGCTTCGAGGATTTCCTTCACCTTGGCAACAAGTTCGGCCTCGGCAACGGTTTCCTGCGCCACACGAGCCTCGCGCCAGGAGGCGTTGTCCTCGATCTCGCCGGACAGGCGCTTGCCCTCGATCAGGTCCTTGATCTGCACCACGCCTTGCGCGCGCTCATCACCACCTTGGATGATGGCGATCGGGCAACCACGACGGTCGGCATATCTCAGCTGGTTGCCGAACTTCTTCCAGTTGCCCTGGTACATCTCGGCGCGGATGCCGGCGGCGCGAAGCTCCTGGGTGAAGCGCTGGTAGCGGCCCATGCTTTCGACATCGCCGTCCATGACGGTGACGAGGACCGGTGCGATGACCTCATCCTGCCCGAGCTTGCCGAGGTTCTTCAGCGCCGTCATGAGGCGCGAGACGCCGATCGAGAAGCCGGTCGCCGGCACCGGCTGGCCCATGAAACGCGACACGAGGCCGTCGTAACGCCCGCCGCCACCGACGGACCCGAAGACAACCTTTTCGCCCTTCTCATTGGTGACGTCGAACAGGAGCTCGGCTTCGAAGACCGGGCCGGTATAATATTCAAGGCCACGCACGACCGACGGGTCGATCTTGATGCGGTCCGCCTCGTAGCCCGCACCCATCGCCATGGCGCGGATCGCGTTCAGTTCGTCCACGCCCTCGGCACCCTTGGCAGTCCCTGCCACGAGTGCGGCAAGCTGGTCGGCACTCTCGGCATAATCCTTGATACCGACGAAGAAGAGAACCTTTTCGATCTGCTCCTCGCCGAGGCCCGCGCCCTTGGTGAAGTCGCCGGACTCGTCTTTGCGGCCCGGACCAAGCAGCAGCTTTACGCCTTCGGTGCCGAATTTGTCGAGCTTGTCGATCGCGCGCAGGACGTTCAGCCGCTGTGCCGCCTTATCGTCGCCACCGAGCCCGATTGCTTCCATCACGCCATCCAGAACCTTGCGGTTGTTGACGCGGATCACATAGTCACCGCGCTTGATGCCGAGCGCTTCCATGGTGTCGGCCATCATCATGCACATTTCGGCATCGGCCTGCACGCCGGCCGCGCCGACGGTATCGGCGTCGAACTGCATGAACTGGCGGAAGCGGCCTGGGCCCGGCTTCTCGTTGCGGAATACATAACCGGCGCGATAGGTGCGGAACGGCAACTGGATCTCGTTGAAGTTCTCCGCGACGTGGCGGGCAAGCGGCGCCGTCAGGTCGTAACGGAGCGACATCCACTGGTCGTCGTCATCCTGCAGCGAGAACACGCCTTCGTTCGGGCGATCGCTGTCCGGCAGGAACTTGCCGAGCGCATCGGTATATTCGAAAAGCGGCGTTTCGACCGGATCGAAACCGTAACGTTCATAGACCTCGCGGATCTTCGCCGTCATCTCGTTGGTCGCATGGATATCGGCAGCGGAACGATCGACGAAGCCACGCGGCAGGCGCGCCTTCAGTTTCTGGGGCTTTTTCTGTTTGTCGCTCATGATCGAAAATCCATTGCCAGCGGCCTGAAGAGGCCGGATTTGTGAGCGGTTTCTTAGAGGATGACGAGGGAAGCGGCAAGGGCGGCGGCTGGTGAAGGTTCGCTGATGATGATAACGCACGCCCATGATCCTCGAAGCCGCTCAATATGCCGCGACCTGTCCGATCACGCCGAAAGCGTTCCGGCCCTTTGTCCGCTCATCGGTCAGTCTCTGGTCGCGCGCCCGGCGATGCTCGGCTCAATGGGCGCCGCACGAGGCCAACTGCAAGACCGTCATCCGCGAGATCGTCGAAGGCATGAACCAGCGGCGCACGGCGGTTGTTCTCGGCTCCGGCTTGCTGCGCGACGTGCCGATCGAGTTTCTCGCCCGCAGCTTCGACACGGTCGTGCTTGTCGATCTGGTTCATCTTGCTACGGTTCGCGCATGGCTTTCGGCAAGGCGGCTTTCGAATAGGCGGCTGGTCTGGCGCGATATTTCTGGGCTCGATGGCATCTCGACAGGTAAACCACTGGAGCCGCTCGCCTTCCTGAGGCAGGTACCGTTTCTCGATCTCGTCGTGTCCGCCAATGTTCTTTCACAGATCGGCGTTGGCGCGGCGCGGCAACTGGCGCGCGACGGGCGGCCGGAGCAGCCGGAGATACTGCGATCACTGATCCAGGCGCATCTTGACGGATTGCAGATGCTTCCCTGCAAGGTGGTTCTCATCACCGATACATCCTACACCGTGACCGACAAGCAAGGCCGCGTCACCGAGGAGGCGGACCTGATGCACGGTGTCGCCACTCCCCCGGCATTGCGCGACTGGAACTGGACCGTTGCGCCCTTCGGAGAACTCAGCCGGAATTCCCAAGCGGTCCATCAGGTCATTGCCACCCGCTTCCCCTCCGGTTGATTTCCTGCGGTGGCGCCATACTATCCGGTTCATGCCACGCGTTGCGACATTGCCGATACCGCCTCCCCGAGACCGACTGGTACCTGCTCCGTCCAATCCCGCTCATCGAAACAGAGGACAAGAAACCATGTCTCTCAAGACTTTTGTCATGGCTGCGGTCATCGTTTCCGCAACCTCGCCATGGGCCCACGGACAGCAGACAATGCAGGGGCATGATCACGGCGCGGCTGGAATGCCGGCTCAAGGCACGGGTGAGCCCAAGTCCACGCAGGACTTCAAGGCGGCGAACGAAAAGATGCACAAGGACATGGCCATTACCTATTCTGGCGATGCCGATGTGGATTTCGTGCGCGGCATGATCCCGCATCACCAGGGGGCAATCGACATGGCGCGGGTCGAGCTTGAACACGGCAAGGACCCGGAACTGCGCAAGCTGGCGGAAGAGGTCATCAAGGCGCAGGAAGCCGAGATCGCCAAGATGCAGGCCTGGTTGAAGGCCCGGGGCAAGTAACCAGGATGACGCGCCGGCGAGGTCAGCCTTGCCCGGCGTCCCGGGTCTGCCATATGAACGCCATGAGGTGGATTTCATGAGACCGATCACCGCCATCGGCTTCGATGCCGACGATACGCTTTGGCAGAACGAACAATATTATCGGTGGACGGAAGAACATTTCCAGGCGCTTCTCGCCGATTATGCGGAGGGCTCGGACATTTCCGCGCGCCTGCTGGAAGCCGAGAAGCGCAACCTCGCCTATTATGGTTTCGGCATCAAGGGGTTCACCCTGTCGATGATCGAGACGGCGATCGAGATCACCGGAGGCAAGCTGCCGACCAAGGCGATCGGCGAGATCCTGAGCATCGGCCGCGAGCTTCTTCAGCANCCGGTGGAGACGCTGCCGCATGTCGAAGAAACGCTGGAAGCGCTGAANGGCGAATANCTGCTGGTGCTGATCACCAAGGGCGACCTGTTCGACCAGGAGCGCAAGCTCGCCCAGTCGGGGCTTGGCGACTTTTTCGATGCGGTCGAGATCGTCAGTGACAAGAGCGCCACGACCTATCGGCGCATCTTTTCCAAGCTCGCCGATGGGCCCGAGCGCGCGATGATGGTCGGCAATTCGCTAAAGTCCGACATCGTGCCGGCAATCGCGGCGGGTTCCTGGGGCGTCTTCGTACCGCACGCCCTCACCTGGGTTGTCGAGCATGTGGAGCCACCAAGCGACGCACCACGTTTCCGCCAGATCGAGACACTGTCGGACCTGCACCAGATCCTGCTCGAGATTAAGGGCGTTTGAACCGAAGCCGCAGGTTCTCCACCTCGGCCTGGCAATAACAGCCGTCGAGATGGTCGTTCACCAGCCCCATCGCCTGCATGAAGGCATAGACGGTGGTCGGCCCGACAAAGGTCCAGCCACGCTTCTTCAAGTCCTTCGACAGGCGCACGGAAACTGCCGTGGTCGGATTGGCCCGCAGCGTTTCCAGATCCATCACCAGCGGACGCTCGGACGCGGCCGGCTCGAAGCTCCAGAAGAATTTCGCGAGCGAGCCAAATTCCTCACGCATCTCGACGGCGCGCTTCGCATTGTTGATGGTGGACACGATCTTCCCGCGGTGGCGAATGATGCCGGCGTCCGCCACCAGGCGTTCAACGTCACCCTCGCCGAAGTGGGCGACCTTGTCGAAGTCGAAACCGGCAAAGGCAGCCCGGAAGTTCTCCCTCTTCCTGAGGATGGTGAGCCAGGAGAGGCCCGATTGAAAGCCTTCAAGGCAGATCTTCTCGAACAGGCGGAAATCATCGTTGACCGGGCGGCCCCATTCTTCGTCGTGGTAACGGCGGTAGTCCTCGAGCCCACCGTGCCAGGCGCAGCGCCCCTTGCCGTCTTCGCCGATGATGATCCCAGGTTTCGTCATTCAATCCCCTCGCAAATCGTCCGGGTTAACGGCCTATCCACCCGCTTCAGGTGCCGTCAACCATATCAGACAACCACATGGTAACCCTGCCAGACACTTTATGCGTTAGCGCAAGGCCTGAGCGCCACCCGTTTACCATTCGCTTTCACCTGACGATCACCATGTTCGTCAACACGGGCCTTCCAACTGAGCCCGGTCGGTGATTGTAACGAGTGGATCCGAGCATGAAGAAGACCCTGCTTCTGGCGATTGCCTTTGCTGCCTCCCTTTCCGGTCCCAGTTTCGCACAGGAGCGGTATCGCGAGCGCCCGCCTGTGGTGGTAAGCCCTGATCTTGCCGCCCCGTGGGTGATGCAGCTTGCCGGCCCGAACGCCCGCGTCGCCTATCCGCGCCAGGCCGCCCAGCCGCGGGTCGTCTACCGGCCGCGCCCGGTCTACCAGCAGCGGCAGGCACAGCCGGCGCGGCGCGGGGTCCTTGACCGCCGCCCCGTGCAACCCGTCGCGATGCGTGCCAACCGGCCGATCCGCAGCCAGCTCGAGCCCCAGTTCCTGCCGCAGGTGGTTCCCTATGCCACGAAGGAAAAACCGGGCACGATCGTGATCGATACCAACAACCGCTTCCTTTACCTCGTCATGGAAGGCGGCCAGGCCCGCCGTTACGGCGTCGGCGTCGGCAAGCCGGGCTTTGAATGGGCAGGCGCGCACAAGATAACCCGCAAGGCCGAATGGCCGAGCTGGGTGCCGCCGAAGGAGATGATCACGCGCGAAGCCGCAAAGGGTCACTACCTGCCGGCGCGCATGGAAGGCGGTCCGGAGAACCCGCTGGGTGCACGCGCGCTTTACCTCGGTTCGACGCTTTACCGCATCCATGGCACCAACGCGCCCTGGACGATCGGCAGCGCCGTTTCCTCCGGCTGCATCCGCATGCGCAACGAAGATGTCGTTGATCTCTACGAGCGGGTGAATGTCGGAACCCGTGTCATCGTGATGTAACAACCGGCTATTTCGGGCAAAAAGTGAGGCAGCTGCGCCACAGTGCAGCTGTCTTGTTTTGCGTCACCTGACCCTCCCACCCCGCTTAACGCTTGCTTTGCGTTCTTCAGCCGCTAGCTTCTTGTGCTTCTGGAGAAACGGGGATGGGTGGAATGAAGAAAAGCATCTTGGCAGCCGCAGCAGGCCTGGCTGGGGCGATTTTCCTGACCGCAACGAGCGCCGGCGCATTCAGCCCCGCCTCACCACATGTGGAGCGGCCGACAAGCGCCGTGACCCAGGTCGCAAAGCAGCGGGAAGTGCCTGAAAAGTACAAGCGGCGCAGCGTCCGGTTTACGACGAACGAGAAGCCGGGCACGATCATCGTCGATACCAACAACAAGTTCCTGTACTACGTCGAAGGCCGCGATCGCGCCACCCGCTACGGCATCGGCGTTGGCCGCGAAGGCTTCGGCTGGTCCGGCGTCGTCAAGGTCGGTCGCAAGGCTGAATGGCCGGACTGGCGTCCGCCGGCAGAAATGCGTGCCCGCGAGGCGCGTGCCGGCCGTATCCTGCCCGTCGTCATGCCGGGCGGCATCGACAACCCGCTCGGCGCACGAGCCTTGTATCTCTACAAGGGCGGCCGCGACACGATCTTCCGCATCCACGGCACCAACCAGCCCTGGACGATTGGCCTCAACATGTCGTCGGGCTGCATCCGCATGATGAACAAGGATGTCGAGCATCTGTATGCCCGCGCCGATATCGGTGCCAAGGTCATCGTCATCGGCCCCGGCAACAAGCAGGGCGACGTGAGCTTCCAGGATCGCGGCGTCGATATCTTCCGCACCATCTTCGGCGGCTGAGGGGCGCGCCTGGCAAGTCAGGGAGCGGCGTTGGCCGCTTTCTGCCTACACTTCAGAATTGATTAACCATAACTGCTTTAGCTTCGTCGGTAACTGGTGCACAAAAAGCACAGACCGGCGAAGCGCCGGCAGCTACAATATGGCATAACGATTGCCAATCCCATTCCGCGGGCTGATTCATGCGCAAACTCCTTTCGCTTTCCATCCTTTCTGCAGCGCTTGCTGCGGGTGCAGCCCAAGCTGCCGACATCGCTGCCGTTGAAGCGCCGATCGCTGCTCCGGTTGAAGACGTCACCAGCCGTGGCGGTTTTGAAATCTCCGGTTACGGCGGCTTCCAGTTCGCGCCGCATTCGGATGTCAGCGTATCGGGAGCAGGCGCTACCGACTTCACCGCCGGCTGGGACACGAAGTCCTTCCAGATGCCTCCATACTGGGGTATCCGCGGCACCTACTGGTTCGAGGGCGGTGCTCTGGCCAACTGGGGTATCTCGCTCGACTACACGCACGCCAAGGTTTATGCCGACGACGCGACCTTCACGAAATCCCCCGGCTGGACGACGTTCGAGTTCACCGACGGCCTGAACCTGCTCACCGTCAACGCGCTCTACAAGTTCGACCTCGAAGGCCCGTTCAAGCCTTATGTCGGCGCTGGTGTCGGCATCAACGTTCCGCATGTTGAGGTGACGCGCCCGACCGGCCGCACCTTCAACTACCAGCTCGGCGGCGCGACGCTCCAGGCGCAGGCCGGCGTTCGTTACGAAGTCAACGAGAACTGGTCGGTCTTCACCGAATACAAGGGCAACTATTCCTGGATCGACGTGGACATCGACAGCGGCTCGAAGCTTGAGACCAACATCCTGACACACGCGATCAACTTCGGCGTCTCCTACAAGTTCTAGGACGTCACCGATTATCGGATCGAAAAGCCGGCCTCTGCGCCGGCTTTTTTGTTGCCTGCCCTGGCCCGGCGCCGCCCACGAATGAACAGCTGTGCAATTTACCCGTTGACGCGGCAGCGAGCTGCGCCAACTATCTCCATTCAGCGACTAAATAAGTGATGATTCCGGATCTTCCGGGGGCCAAGCTCGTTAAGCCTGGCGCAATCACTATATAACAAGGTGGCAACGGTCGGAGGCAGGTTAGAATTGGGCTTCATGAGCAAGGTAAAACGCAATCTACACTTGATGCTGCAGCGGCCGCCGCGACAGCAGTATGCTGCGTTGTGCTACCGCATGAAGAAAAAGCAGGGCCTGCTTGAAGTATTGGTGGCAACCAGCCGCGATACGGGACGCTGGGTCATCCCCAAGGGCTGGCCGATGACCGACAAGAAGGCGCACCAGGTTGCCGAGCGCGAGGCCTATGAAGAGGTCGGCGTGAAGGGCAAGGTGGAGAAGGAACCGCTTGGCCACTACCACTATCGAAAGACGCTCGACAACGGCCTGAAAATTCCGGTCGTGGTGCAGGTTCATGCNCTGGAAGTCGATGAATGCCTGAAGAGCTTTCCGGAGAAGGGGTCGCGCAAGATCGNATGGGTCTCGTGTGAAGAGGCTGCGACGCGTGTCCACGAACCTGANCTGAAGATCCTCTTCCTGCAGTTTGCCGAGAAGATGGAACCGCTGCTTGCNGGCGCGCAGACNAAGGTTGTTGGCTAGGCGGCAACCCGTGTTGCCATGGCCGGCCCTTGCCTTTAGGCCAAAAGCTTCGATCTTATCGATGAACCGATGTCCGCGCGCTTCCAGCGGCGGGCGACCCTTTTCACATCCAAGGCGGGATCATGAGCCGACGGCCACGATTGGCGAAGCCGACCCTTGACAAAGATCTGGAAAAATTCACCTCCGTTGAGGAGGCCGCGCGTCAGACGTCCCGCGGGCTTGCAGCGCCGGGTGCCGCGCTGCTGTTCATCATTCTCGTTGCGATTCTTGCCGGAGCTTACGTGACGGGCGAGCCGGGAGCCGTCCTCGTTATCGCCGCCTCCGGTCTTGCCGCCTACATGGCCATGAATATCGGCGCCAACGACGTCACCAACAATATTGGTGCAGCGGTCGGCGCGCGCGCCATGACCATGGCATTCGGCTTAGGGCTAGCCGCCGTCTTCGAGGTCGGGGGCGCGGTGATTGCAGGGCGCGGCGTGGCGACCACCATCGCCACAGGCATTTTGCCGCCGGAAGCGATCAGCAGTCCCGAGGTGATGATCTGGGCGATGATGGCAGCCCTTCTTTCCGCGGCGGTGCTGATCAACGTCGCGACCTGGTTCGGGACACCGATCTCCACCACCCATACGATTGTCGGCGGTGTGATGGGTGCCGGCATTGCTGCCGCGGGCTTTTCCGCCGTCAGTTGGGGCACCGTCGCCGGGATCACCGCGAGCTGGGTTTTCTCGCCGATCCTCAGCGCAGTCATTGCCGCCTTGTTCCTGTTCGTCATCAAGGAAACGATCATTTACCAGCATGACAAGATCAGTGCGGCCAAGCGTTGGGTGCCGGCGCTGATCGGCATCATGGTGGGCGCCTTTGCCGGCTTCCTCTCGCTGATCGGGCTCGGGCAGCTGGTGCATGTCCCCGTCTCGGTCGCAACGCTGATCACCCTCGTTGTCGGGCTTGTTGCCTGGCGCCTGCTGATCCCGGTGATCGCCCGGCAGGCGGAAGGATTGGAGAACCGCAACCAGTCACTGCGCAAGCTCTTCCGCATCCCGCTCGTTTGCTCAGCGGCACTCCTGTCATTCGCCCATGGTGCAAATGATGTCTCGAACGCCGTAGGCCCTCTCGCCGCAATCGTCTCGGCGGCTCAGAGCGGAGTGGCTGACGACGTCCACGTGCCCTATTGGGAACTCGTCATCGGCGGGGTCGGCATCTCGCTCGGCCTCATCCTCTATGGGCCGAAGCTCGTCAAGCTCGTTGGCGCAGAGATCACCAAGCTCAACCCGATGCGCGCCTACTGCGTATCGCTGTCGACAGCGCTGACGGTGATCGTGGCGTCGTGGGTCGGCCTGCCGGTGTCCTCGACCCACATTGCGGTCGGCGCTGTTTTCGGCGTCGGCTTCTTCCGCGAATGGTACACCCGCCACTCCAGGCGCCGTTACGAATACATGCGCGTTCGAGCCGGCAAGGAGCCGGACGTAAGCGAGCCCAAGCCTCGCACGGATGAGGAGATGAGACATCGCCGCCTTGTGCGCCGCTCGCATTTCCTGTCCATCATTGCGGCCTGGATGATCACGCTTCCCGCATCGGCAGCGCTTGCGGCGCTCATCGCGACGGTTATGTTCGCGCTGTTCTTGTAGCGAGGGTTTTCATGCGCGCCAATTTTCGAATGCAGAGGCTTTTCATCGACGCACCACTTGGGGCGGACGCCCGGCACGAGGTAACGCCCGAGCAGTTCAACTACCTCGCCAATGTGCTGCGCATGGATGAAGGCAGCGAGGTTCTCGTCTTTAACGGACGCGATGGCGAGTGGCGGGCGAAGATCACCTTCCCGAGCCGCAAGAAGATCCAGCTCCACGCCGTGGAGCAGACGCGGCCGCAGCCTCCGACGCCGGACCTGCATTACCTGTTTGCCCCGCTGAAGGTTGGCAGGCTCGATTACCTTGTCCAGAAGGCGGTGGAGATGGGTGCCGGCCTGCTGCAGCCGGTCATGACCCAGCATGTGCAGGGCAAGATCACCAATCTGGACCGGCTCCAGGCGAATGTCGTGGAAGCCGCCGAACAATGCGGCATCCTTTCGGTGCCCGAGGTCGTGGCACCGAAGAGGCTCAGCGACCTTCTCGATAGTTGGCCGACTGAGCGCCGCATCATCTTCTGTGATGAGGGCGACGAGGGCCAAAACCCGCTTCCCATCCTCTCGCGCATCGAGGAAGCGCGGCTCGCGCTTCTCGTTGGTCCGGAAGGCGGGTTTTCGGAAGAAGAACGCCAGCGGCTTCGCGCCCTGCCCTTCGTCACGGCGATCCCTTTAGGTCCCCGGATTTTGCGGGCGGATACGGCCGCCGTTGCCGCTCTCGCCGTCATCCAGGCAGCCGTCGGCGACTGGCGCTGAAGCGTGGCGGCGGAATTGACACAGCGGCGTTGATTTTCTGAAGATGCGTTGAAAGAAATTCACTTGCGCCGCACATCAATTCGGTCCAATCAGCCGGCTCCCGTACGGATTGTGGCGTCCGATCAGACTGTTCGAACAAGGTATTTTTCATGGCGCGAGACACGACAGACCAGACACCGCTTTCTTCGGTGTCCGAGCTTTCGAGCTATCTGGAAGTGGGCGCGCGACCAAAGGACAAATTCCGCATCGGCACCGAACACGAGAAGTTCGCCTTCTTCCGCGCCGACAACAGCCCGGTTCCTTATTCCGGTGACGCCAGCATCTCTGCGCTGCTCAAGGGCATGCAGGCCAAGCTCGGCTGGGAGCCGATCATGGACGGCGACAACATCATCGGTCTTGGCGAGCAATCCGGCCAGGGCGCGATCTCGATCGAGCCGGGCGGGCAGTTCGAACTGTCGGGCGCGCCGCTCGAAAACATTCACGAGACCTGCAAGGAATCCAACCAGCACCTGGCGATCCTGAAGGAAATCGCCGAGCCGATGGGCATCGGTTTCCTTGGCCTCGGCGGCAGCCCGAAATGGTCGTTCAACGAGACGCCGCGGATGCCGAAGTCCCGCTACGGCATCATGACGAACTACATGCCGAAGGTCGGCAAGCAGGGCCTCGACATGATGTACCGCACCTGCACCATCCAGGTGAACCTCGACTTCTCCTCGGAAGAAGACATGGCGCGCAAGATGCGCGTTTCGATGAAGCTGCAGTACCTCGCAACGGCGCTGTTTGCCTCCTCGCCGTTCACCGAAGGCAAGCCGAACGGCCTCCTTTCCTGGCGCGGCGATATCTGGCGCGATACCGACAACCAACGCGCCGGCGTGCTGCCCTTCGTCTTCAAGCCGGATTTCGGCTTCAACGACTATGTCGAATGGGCGCTCGACGTGCCGATGTATTTCATCGTCCGCGACGGCAAATACCGCGACTGCACGAACATCACCTTCCGCCAGTTCATGAACGGCGCGCTGAAGGGTGAGATCACGGAGTGGGAGCCGACGATGGGCGACTGGATCAATCATCTCTCGACGCTCTTCCCCGATGTGCGCCTGAAGCGCTTCCTGGAGATGCGTGGCGCCGATGGCGGCCCGTGGCGCCGGATCTGTGCGCTCCCCGGCTTCTGGGTCGGGTTGCTTTACGATGACACGGCGCTTGCCGATGCGGAAAAACTTACCGCCGACTGGACCTTCGAGGATGTCGTGGCGATGCGCGACGCGGTTCCCGCCAAGGGTCTCGACGCGCAGATCCGCGGCCGGTCGGTGCTTGAGGCATCCCGTGAGGTGCTGGCGATCTCCAAGGCTGGGCTCAAGTCCCGCGCCCGCCTGAATGGCGAAGGCCAGGACGAAAGCATCTTCCTGCAGCCGCTCGAAGAGGTTCTCGCCAAGAAGACGACCATGGCACAGGACATGCTGGCCCTCTTCAACGGCCGCTGGAACGGCTCTGTTGAGCCGGTTTTCGAGGAATACCAGTATTAACGTCAAAACCGACTAGGCGGTTTGCGGTGACGGCTTTCCGGCGATAGGATGGGTGAACCCGGCCGGAAAGGATCGCTCCATGCTGCCACTGTTCGACATGATGCTGAGGGCTCAGAACGGCGCGAGCATTGAGACACTCGCCAAGCAGTTCAACCTGGCGCAGGAACAGGCGGCGCAGGCGATGGCGGCGCTGATGCCTGCCTTCTCCGCCGGCTTCAAGCGCACCAGCAGCGAGCCTTATGACCTGACGCAGCTGATGAGCAGCCTGTTTTCAGGCGCTTACGCCAAATATTTCGAGGACATCAGCCGGGCGTTCACGCCGCAGGGCCTGGCCGATGGAAACGAGGTCCTGGCACGCCTGTTCGGTTCGAAGGACGTTTCGCGCGCCATTGCCCAGCAGGCCGAGCAGTTCACCGGCATCGGGCAGGAGATCTACAAGAAGATCATGCCCGCCATGGCAGACGCGCTGATGGGTGGGTTGTTCAAGCAGATGACCGGGCAGATGACGGGTGGCAGCGACGCGTTTTCCGCCTCTCCGCTTGGCCAGATGCAGCGACAATGGCTGGAGAACATGGGACTGCAGCCGAAGCCCGCACAAGCCAGCGCCACCGGCTTCGACAACCCGTTCCTCCAGCAGATGCGCTCGATGTGGGGCATGGACAAGGCCGCGGAGACGACGTCAGCCAATCCATTTGCCGACAATCCTTTCGCAAAGGCATTCCAGGACATGATGGGCGGAGCGTTCCCGGGGTCTTCGACCGGCACCACGAAATCCGCAGGCCAGGCCGACGTCTATCGCGACATACTCAACAGCATGTTCGACAGCGGGCTAGACGTGCAGAAGACCTACCAGAAGAACATGGAGCAGATCTTCGACACCTATTTTGGCGGCGGGAAAACCTCGCCGGCGGACGGCGCCAAGACCGGCCAATAACAACGACCGGCACATATAAAAAAGCCCGGCGCGGTTTAACCGGCCGGGCAAGAGGCAGGGCTATTGGCTATCACCCTGCGGGGAAACTTGGGAGGTCAGCGGCCTGGCGTACGGGCAAACCGCGTGCGGGAGTGCTGGCGGGCGGCACCGGCCAGCAGCCGCGTCGGGTCATCCAGCACGCTGGAATGCTCGAGCGCTGCGATCACATCGCGCCGCGTGATCCCGATGTCGTTCAACTGATAGTCATCGAGATCATAGAGGCTGTTGGCGGCCATGCGATTGCGGAGGGCACGCCATACGGATGTCGTTCGCACCATGATGCCCGCGACGAAACCGGCAGGCTTACGGCGCTCATGGAGGAGGTCGAGGTCAGTTCCGCATTGGGTCGTGCTCATGGCTCTATCCTTTCACAGGCACGAGAAGGCAGCCCTTCCCGTTGCTGTGCACGGAAAGACTGCCGGCGAGGCGCCCTTGGGAGGCACCCTTTGAAGATGATTATGATGCTGTTATGCGGAAATCCTATTGATCAGTCCAACGAATGTTTTTAATCGTAAGCATCAACCACTCTGATGGATGACGACTATGTCCGCACCGCTTGATATCGATCAGTTGCATACCTTCATCGCCATTGTTGACTCCGGCAGCTTCACCAAGGCGGCAGACCGGGTGTTCAAGACGCAGTCCGCGGTCTCGATGCAGATGCGGCGGCTTGAAGAGCGGATCGGCAAGCAGTTGTTCGCCAAGGATGGGCGTGGCAACCGGCTGACGGCCGAGGGCGAGAAGCTGTTGAACTATGCGCGCCGCATCATCCGGCTGAACAACGAAGCGATCGCGGCCTTCGACGACAACCGTCTCGAGGGGACGTTGCGCATTGGCACGCCCGATGATTATGCCGATCGCTACATGCCGGAAATCATTGGGCGGTTTGCGAAGACGCATCCGAATGTGGAGCTTTACATCGTCTGCGAGCCTTCCGTCAGCCTTGCGGAAAAGATGGCGAAGGGCGAGCTCGACATCGCGCTCGTAACGCACAATCCGCGCCAGCGCATCTCTGACGTCGTGCGCACCGAGCCGCTCTGCTGGGTGGCTTCGGCCAACCATCCGCTGAAGGACGACGCGCCGGTTCCACTTGCTCTGGGACGACGGGATTGCCTTTGGCGGCAGCTCGCCTGCTCGGCACTGGATGCGGATGGTCGCGAATACCAGGTGCTGTTCACGAGTTGGTCGTCGACCGTCGTTGCCGCAGCCGTGCTGGCCGGCATGGCGGTTTCGGTTCTTCCGGAATCGGCCTTGCGCACCGGGATGAAGGTGCTGAGCTCGGCCGATGGCTTCCCGCCCCTGCCCCCGGTGCAGATCGGCCTGATGAAACGACCGGGCCTTTCGCCGTCGCTGATGAACGCGATTACCGACCATATCACGGCGTGCCTCGACAACATCTCGCCAGCGGTCATTCCCGACGATCTCGACAGTGGCGAAGTGAAGGCCTTCCCGCGCATCGTGCGAGGCCGCTCGAGCTCGGTGATGCCGGGCTGGTAATGGTGCAATAGCGAAGCCGGAGTTACCGGCTTCGCCTTCGTCATCCTCAGCTCAGGTGCTTCTTGAAGAAGGCGATGCTGCGGCTCCAGGCGAGGTCGGCGGAAGCCTTGTCATAGCGTGCGGACGAGGTGTCGTTGTTGAAGGCGTGGTTGGCACCCTCGTAAACGAAGATCTCGAACTCCTTGCCGTTCTTTTCCAAAGCTTCCTTGAAGGCCGGGATGCCGGCATTGATGCGCTCGTCGAGCCCGCCGTAATGCGCCATCAGCGGCGCCTTGATCGCCGGCACGTCCTCCGTCTTTGGCTGACTGCCATAATAGATCACCCCGGCATCAAGGTCCGGCGACTTCACCGCGAGGTTTCCGACCGTTCCACCACCCCAGCAGAAGCCGATGGCGCCGACCTTGCCGTTGGCACCCTCGATGCCGGCGAGGTAAACGCGGCTTGCTTCGCCATTGGCGGCGACTTCGGATGGATTGAGCGAGGAAAACATCTGCCGCGCCTGTTCCTCGTCGGGCGGCGTCCCACCGTTGGGCGACAGGAAATCCACGGCAAGCGCATTGAACCCTTCAAGCGCCATGCGTCGGGCAACATCCCGGATGTGGTTGTTGAGGCCGCGGTTCTCATGGATGACAAGCACGCCGCCGAGCGGACCCGACGTGTTCTTCGGCCGGACGAGATAACCCTTCATCGTCACGCCATTAGCGCCGGGATAGGTCACGTCTTCTGCCGTCAGCCGGTCGTCGGTCGCCGGCACCATATCGGCCCTGGCACCATTCGCCGCCAGCAGCGGGGCGATTGCAGCGGCCGCCGCACCGGATCCGGCAAGCTGCGTCAGCTTTTCCATGAAGCGGCGCCGGTCGAGATGAAGATGCGTATATTCGTCGTAGGCGTTGATCATCGCCTGCGTAATCTTCGGATTGTCGCTGCCCATCTGCGCTCCTCCCTTGCCAAGCTCAGCGGCAAGAAAGGTACAGCGCAATGGAGGCGGGTATAGGAGGGACGGAGGACAATTCTGCGTGAGAGCCTCTATCCCTCGCCACCTTCGACTGATTAGAGGCCGGCGCCCGGGTAGTTCGGGCTTTCGCGGGTGATCGTCACGTCATGCGCGTGGCTTTCACGCAGGCCGGCACCCGAGATGCGCACGAAGGTCGCCCGCTCCTGGAATTCCTTGATCGTCGCGCCACCGACATAACCCATCGCCGCGCGCAGGCCGCCGCCGAGCTGGTGCAGAACGCCCGATACCGGACCCTTGTATGGAACCTGGCCCTCGATGCCTTCCGGCACGAGCTTCAGCGTGTCGCGAACTTCCGCCTGGAAGTAGCGATCGGCAGAACCGCGCGCCATGGCGCCAACCGAGCCCATGCCGCGGTAGGATTTGAACGAACGGCCCTGGTGCAGGTAAACTTCGCCGGGGCTTTCGTCCGTGCCGGCGAGCAGCGAGCCGACCATGACAGCCGATGCACCTGCCGCAATCGCCTTGGCAAGGTCGCCGGAGAACTTGATGCCGCCGTCGGCAATGACCGGGATGTTCTGTGCGCGGGCGGCTTCAACGGCCGACATGATGGCCGCAAGCTGCGGCACGCCGACACCGGCGACGATGCGGGTGGTGCAGATCGAGCCCGGGCCGATACCAACCTTGACGGCGTCCGCACCGGCATCGATCAGGGCCTTTGTTCCGTCGGCCGTGGCGACGTTGCCGGCCATGATGCGCACCGAGTTCGACAGCTTCTTGACGCGGCTGACGGCATCGAGGACGCGCTGCGAATGGCCGTGTGCCGTATCGACGACGAGCAGGTCGACGCCGGCCTCGATAAGGCGTTCGGCACGTTCGAAACCATCGTCCCCGACGCTGATGGCAGCAGCGGCACGCAAGCGCCCCTGGGCATCCTTCGATGCATTCGGGTTGAGCTGCGACTTTTCGATATCCTTGACGGTGATGAGGCCAACGCAGCGGCCTTCGCCGTCGATTACCAGCAGCTTTTCGATGCGGTGCTTGTGCAGCAGGCGCTTGGCTTCCGATTGGTCGACGCTTTCCTTCACCGTGACGAGGTTCTCGCGCGTCATCAGTTCATAGATGCGCTGGCTCGGATCGGATGCAAAACGCACGTCGCGGTTGGTGAGGATACCGACGAGCCGGCCCGGCACATGACCACCACCGTTTTCGACAACGGGAATGCCGGAAATACCGTGAGTCTTCATCAGCGAAAGCGCTTCGGCGAGCGTCGCGTCAGGCCCGATCGTCACCGGATTGACGACCATGCCGCTCTCGAACTTCTTGACCTGGCGAACCTCTTCAGCCTGAACGACCGGGCTCAAGTTGCGGTGGATAACACCGATGCCGCCGGCCTGGGCCATGGCGATCGCGAGTCGGCTTTCGGTGACCGTGTCCATGGCAGCGGACAGGATGGGAAGGTTGAGCTCGATATCCTGGGCGATGGTGGTGGAGATATTGGTCTGGCCCGGCATGACCTCGGAGTGGGCGGGCTGCAGCAACACGTCGTCAAAGGTGAGCGCGTCTGCGCCGGTTGCCGTTTCTATGATGCGAGCCATGGCCAAATTCCTTCATTTAGAAAATGCGGGATACGCTCAGGAACGAATCTACGTCCCGACGCTCCGGCAACTATTGCTTGGAAGTTGGCGAGGGCTGGTAACACGTTCATGACGGGAAGGGAATAGCAAAAACCCGGAAGCGGACCTCCGGGTTTGCAAGAGTCACAGGCTGTTGGCCTAACCGCGGCCTCAGATGTCGAACTGGTAGCTCTTTGGCACGAAACGGTAGCCGGTTTCCTGCTTTTCGGCATAACCCACCGCCGGGAACGGCATGTGGTAGCCCAGGAAGGCGACCTTGTCGGTGGCGATCATGTCGAAGACCTTCTTGCGGCTTTCGGCAGCCTTCGCCTTGTCCATGTCGAAGCGAACTTCCCAATCCGGCCGCTGCAGGGACAGAACGAAGTGGTTTGCCGTATCGGCGGTCAGGATGAGGCGCTTGCCGGCCGACTCGACGTTGAAGATCATGTGCCCAGGCGTGTGACCGGGTGCGGCCATTGCGGTGATACCGGATACGACTTCGCCACCGTCCTTCAGGAAGGTCATCTTGTCGGCGACCGGCTTGACGTTGGCGAGCACCGCCTTCTGGTTTCCTTCCGCCGGTGTGCCGGCGCGTGCCGCATCGGTCCAGAAATTGTACTCGGTCTCACCGGTAACATACCGCGCCTTCGAGAAGGCCGGCTTGCCATCTTCCATGATGCCGCCGATATGGTCGCCATGCAGGTGGGTCAGGACAACAATGCTGATGTCATCCGGCATGTAGCCCGCGGCCGCCAGACCTTCGATCAGGCGTCCCATTCCCTGCTCGCGCCCGGCCTTGCCGAATCCGGTATCGAACAGGATGACATCACTCCCGGTATCGATCAGCGTCGGGGAGAAGCTGTTCACGAACTGGTCGGCCGGCAGGAAATTATCGGTCAGGAGCTTGCCAACCTCTTCCGGCGATTGGTTGGTACCGAAGGTTTCGCCCGGGTTGCCGGAGGCACGGGCTCCATCCTTGACGACGAGCACCTGGAAGCTGCCCACCTTGAACTTGTGGATGTCAGGCGGGGTCACGCGATTTATTGCCAAATTCTGGTTCTCCTGGGCCTGCGCCCGCCCAAGAATGGCCGGTGCGGCGATAATTCCAAGGCCTGCGCTACCCAGCAGCGCGCGTCGGCCAATTCCGAATAGTGCCACGATAATCTCCCACGTTCTTGTTGTCGCCGAATTCCGCTTCGGGCTCCGGTGCAAGGCAAGATATTCACCTTGCCCGAGAGGGAAACCGGCATCACGCAGACGTGACGGAAAATGCCTTATCGCTTCAAGCAGTCGTTGGCATCCGCCACCGGTGGGTTTAAGCACGTTGCCACTCTGACGCATAAGCGTGGTTCTCGATGAATCGTATTGTTCCCCTGATCCTTGCCGTCGCCCTGTTCATGGAGCAGATGGATTCCACAGTCATATCGACTGCGCTTCCGACGATTGCAGAAGATCTAGAGGTTGGGCCGATCACGCTGAAGCTCGCGCTCACCTCCTACATGGTGGCGCTCGCCATGTTCATTCCCGTGAGTGGCTGGATGGCCGATCGCTATGGCGCCAAGAAGATCTTCCGGCTTGCCATCTTCGTGTTCGTGATCGGCTCGATCTGCTGCGCCTTTTCGGCGACGCTCAGCCAGTTCGTCCTGTCCCGCTTCCTGCAGGGCATGGGCGGTGCGATGATGACACCTGTCGGGCGCCTCGTCCTGTTGCGCACCACCCCACGTAGCGAACTCGTGTCCGCCATGGCGCTGTTGACGATCCCGGCGCTGGTCGGGCCGCTCACCGGGCCGCCGATCGGCGGCTTCATCACCACCTATTTCACCTGGCACTGGATCTTCCTGATCAACGTGCCCGTCGGCATCATCGGCATCTGGCTTGCCACCATCTACCTTCCCGAAGTTCCAGGCACCAATCCACCGGGCGTGGACTGGCGCGGCTTCCTGCTCACCTCCGTGACAGCAGCCGGTCTCGTCTTTGGGCTGTCGGTCATCGGCCTGCCCGCCCTGCCCCCGGCTGTCGGCATCATCGCCGCCGCCGCGGGCCTTGGTGCCGGCATCGTCTATGTGCTTTATGCCCGCAACCACCCGGCACCGATCCTGAACCTTCGGATCTTCCAGGATGATGCTTTTCGGACCGCGACGATCGGCGGCACGCTGTTCCGGATCTCGACGGGCGCCATCCCCTTCCTCCTGCCGCTGATGCTGCAACTTGCTTTCGGGCTGAACCCCTTCCAGTCGGGACTGATTACCTTTGCAGGTGCTGTCGGGGCGCTGATGGTGAAGTTCGTGGCGCGGCGCGTCTTTGCGATGTCCGGCTTCAAGATGACGCTGATTGTGGCTGGGACGCTGGGGGCTGCGACGACGGCCGCGAACGGCTTCTTTACGCCGCAAACGCCGCATGCGTTGATCATCGCCTTCCTGCTGATGTCGGGCGTCTGCCGGTCGTTCTTCTTCACCGGCTCCAATGCTTTGAGTTATTCCGAGATCAGCGACGCCCAGGCGAGCCAGGCAACGTCCATCGCTTCCGTCGTGCAGCAGATCGGCCTGGCGCTCGGCGTGGCCTTCGCGGCCTTCATCCTGGAAGCCTCGTCGGTGGTCACGGGTTCACACCTGCAACTGGCCGATTTCCACCTGGCATTCTTCCTGGTGGCGGGGCTATCGCTCTTTGCGGTCGTGCCGCTTCTGAGGCTCGACCCGATGACCGGCGCAGCGGTATCCGGTCATCGCCGGCCCAAGGTGGTTCAGTCCGAAGCGGGCGAGTGATCGTCGGCGCGATCGGCTGCCGCCTCCACCGGTTCGGCATCGGCTGACTGCACCTTGCGACCCTTGAAGTGCTTGGCGAGCAGGAACATCTCGACCGATTCCGCGCGAGAGGAATGCGGCTTGACGTGGATGACCTGCTTGAAATTCTGCTTCAGCATGTTGAGCAGGTCGCGCTCCGTGCCACCCTGGAAGGTCTTGGCAAGGAAATGCCCGCCCTCTCCCAACACGTCCACTGCGAAATAGGCGGCGACTTCGCACAGATGCATGGTGCGCAGATGGTCCGTCTTCTGGTGCCCGGTCGTGGGCGCCGCCATGTCTGAAATCACCAGATCCGGCGTGCCGCCAATCGCTTCCATCAGAAGCTCGGGTGCTTTCGGATCCAGGAAGTCGAGCTGCAGGATCTTCACGCCCGGCAGCGGCGCCATTTCCAGGAAGTCGATCGCTGCAACGCGAATATCCTCGTCCGTGGAATTCGTTACCTTGGCGGCGATCTGCGACCAGCTGCCAGGTGCTGCGCCAAGGTCGATGATGCGCCTGGCGCCTTTCAGGATGTGGTGCTTCTCGTCGATCTCGAGCAGCTTGAAGGCCGCACGTGCCCGATATCCTTCCAGCTTTGCCCGCTGCACGTAGGGATCGTTGATATGCCGCTCAAGCCAACGCCGCGACGACGCCTTCAGCTTGCCCTTCTTGACCTTCTGGCCGAGCTTGCGGCCCAGACGGTTGCTGCCCACCGGCGGTTTCGTCATCGCCTTGCTCCCGCTTCATCCGACCAATCCGAATGGCGGTGGCCGCCATGGTGGCGCGACCGCACCCGGCGCCAAACGCCGTCATCAGCCATCATATCCGTCAACAAACCTTCACGCAGGCCGCGATCGGCAACCCGCATCCGCGGGCTTGGCCAGCGGCGGCGGATTGCCTCAAGGATTGCGCAGCCGGCAAGAACCAGGTCGGCGCGATCCGGCCCGATGCAGGGGTTCGACGCACGTCCGGCAAAATCCCAGGACAGGAGCTTTGCCTGCATGGCCGTCACTTCCTCGTCCGAAAGCCACAGGCCATCCACCTTGCGCCTATCGTATCGCGGCAGGTCGAGATGCACGCCGGCAAGTGTCGTCACCGTACCCGACGTGCCGATCAGGTGGAAATCTTCCGCGCCGTGGCGATGTTCGGGCCCGAGCGGCGGGCAATCGAATGCGGCCAGCATGCCTTCCACTTCGGCGACCATGGCCGCAAACACATCCGGCGTGACGTCACGGCCGCCATGACGCTCCGACAGCGTCACGACGCCGACGGGCAAGGAGGTCCAGTGGGTGATGTGGTTCGCAAGCCGGCTCGAGCGGTTGTCATCGATGCGGATCACCGCGATTTCCGATGACCCTCCGCCGATATCAAAGAGAACCACCGACCGCGCCTCGCGCCCGACAAGCGACGAGCAGCCGGAGACGGCCAGCCGCGCTTCGGTTTCACGGTTGATGATTTCGAGCTCGAGCCCCGTCTCAGCCGTGACGCGCGCCAAGAATTCCTCGCCGTTTTCGGCCGAACGACAGGCTTCGGTGGCAATCAGGCGCTTGCGGCGGATCGGCCGGTTGGCAAGCTTTGCCGCGCAGATTCGCAAGGCTTCCACCGCACGGTCCATCGCATCCTGCGAGAGCCTGCGGCTGGTGCCGAGACCTTCGCCCAAACGAACGATTCGCGAAAAGGCATCGACCACCCGAAACTGCCCCGGCCGCGTTGGCTGGGCGATCAGGAGGCGGCAATTGTTGGTGCCGAGATCAAGCGCTGCATAAAGATCATCAACGAACTGCGGCCGCTCTGGCCGCGCGCCTAGACCTAACGCATCCGGATCACGTGGCCGTTGCTCCCGCGCCGGCATGACCGATGCGGCACCCGCGCCATTCGGCGACTTTGCGACGCTCGGCACGGCCTTGGCAGGCGCAAGCGGCCTGCCCTGCAAGCCGCGACCGCCGCGATTTTTCTTGCGTCGATGGCGAGGAGACTTGCCGGCCGGCGCCGATACGGTTCCTGCAGCCTGCGGGGATGACACTGCGGCATCCGCCGGCTGGCCTGCCGCCGCCGCAACAGCTTGCTGTGCACCGGCGGACGAGGATTTCGAACGCCTACGTTTGCGCTTGCGCACCGGCGCATCTGGCTTGGTATTTTGGGGGCGCGGAGCAGAGGCAGGCTCGAGAGCCTTGCCCAAACGCAAGTTTGCCGCCGCGTCGCGGCGCTTGCCACGACGCTTCGCCTTGCCACGTCTTGAGGATTTCGCCTCATGACGCGATGCCGCCGACACCCCGCCTTCCGGCGGCTTTCCGCCGCTATCGGGGTCCATCACTTCTATGTCCATCTCGCCGCGCAATCCCTCAAAAGGGCTGCCGCTGGCGTCTGATCGTTTCGTTGGCGACAGGATAACAGCAGAGGCCGAGTTCGCCAATCGGTTTTTGCTCAGACGCAAATCGACGGAAGATCGAAGATTTTTTTGCCAGAGGGTATTTGCAAGTGCGAACTGTTTGGTTATAAGCCGCGCACACCGTTCGCGGGATTGCTTTGCAGCCCGCTCGTTGGGGAATAGTTCAACGGTAGAACGACGGACTCTGACTCCGTTAATCTTGGTTCGAATCCAGGTTCCCCAGCCAATTCTCCCGAAAAGCCCTGATTCCTCGGTTTTCCAGTCGTGCCGGATCCTGTTTTGGCATCATTGGCGACCTGATGCCCAGAACTGATGCCCAAGGGTGATGCCCAGGCGCTGATGTGCGCAGCAGAACCCGAGGGCCCGAGACAGGGCATTCGTCATGGCCGTGCGCCACGAGGTCGAGAATCTGATCCGCCGCGGAAACATCTTCTACTGGCGTCCACGCATCCCGGCCGCCTTCTTTCACTGCCAATCAGGCAGCCGACTTTCACTCAGCCTTCACTGTTCCGACCATAAAAAGGCGCAGATCATCGGGCGGAAGCTAAACACGCGCCTGGCCGAACTGAAGATGAATTCGAAGGAAGCAATGTCCACCAAGCAGCAACTGCAGATGCTGTTCGAGCACGAGCGGGACAAGGAACTCGAAAGGCTCGATGACATCAGCACCATGGCCAAGCGCAACGGGCGCGGTGGCGATGTCGTGGAGATGGAACTCGACCTCGAGGTGGGTTGGGCCTGCCAACTTCTGGCCAAGTTCGGGATCCGTACTGAGCTTCGGCTCGAGGGCAATTGCCCCGGCCTCACCTACCTTCTAAGCAATGGTGTGCCCGCCTCGCACGTCGATGCCATCCGCGCAAACTATCTGGGCGAACTTACCACCGCTCGCAGTGCGGGCTTTGAAGACGGCATCCGCAGGATCATCTACAGTTTCGACATTCCTAATACCGCAGCTAACCGTGAACGCGCGATGTCGAAGATATTCGAAGGTCGCGCTGCTGCCCTTTTGGACATCGACGAGCGCCACGAACTGGTGGATCGCACTCTTAGCGAGTTCACAGGTGGTGGCCGAGACAGTCTGCCCGCAGATCAGCCGACGTCAGACGCCGCACCCACTGAGGCCACTTTAACGGCAGATAACAAGGATGGCGATGCTGCACCATCGGCTGCTGCTGTTCCGGAGCAGAAGGACACGGCCGCACTGCCCAAGGTGCGGGTGATACCCGTTTCCGATTTCGAGCAAGAGTGCGAGAAGCTTATCGCTAACATGGGCAAGCAATGGGAGCCCGCGACGGCGCGGGACGCCATGGCGCTGGTCCGAATGTTCAAGTCGGTGCTTCTCGAACATGGCGTAACGCATTCGGGGCAGATCGAACAATATCACGTCGGCCTCCTACGTCAGCACTTCAACGACATACCGACTGACTGGGGCCGAAGCAGCCGAATGAGAGCAATGTCAGCGGCCGAACTACGCGCGGAGGGCGATAAACTGCGCAAGGCGGCTGAATCCTCCGGAACCGAGCCAAAGGTTGGTCTTTCTGCTGCGACCATCCGCAAGCATTTTGGGAACCTGCAACATTTCCTGAAGCATGTGCGCGGCCATGGGTACGATGTGACAGACTGGTCCTTTGAGGGCCTCCGTCCCAAGAAGCCGAGCGCCGGCCTCATCCGCTTGCAGCAGTACAAGCCTACGCCAGAGGATATCGCACCCATCTTTGCAAGCCCGATCTACACTGGCTCGCTGGATCATAGGCGCGGAAGGAAGAAGCCAGGTCGCCACATCTTTCATGACGCCCTCTATTATCTGCCGATCCTTTTCACCTATCTCGGTGCCCGACGTAATGAGTTTGCAGGTCTCGCAGTCGATGACGTGAAGCGAGATGAAGATGGGTTGGTCATCGTCCTGAGAACGAACGCGTTGCGGCGGCTGAAGAACGCACAATCGCACCGCGTGCTTCCCGTCCCCGACGAACTCATGCGTCTTGGGTTCGGTCAGTATCATGAAGCAATCAAAGCTCTGGGGTATGAACCGCTTTTTCCTGATCTCTTTTCCAACAAGACCAGCAACGACCCCGGCGACCGCTTCTACGATACTTTTACTCCCGTGATGCAGGCGGCGCTCGGAAAGAACATGTGGGAACGGTCGCTTCACGCCCTTCGCCACGGGATGGCAGATACACTGAAGCAGGCAGGCGTTTCGCCTGCGGTCATCGATGACATCTCAGGGCGATTGAGCGCGGGCAGCGAAACGAATACGCGGTACACCAACCCAGCTCGCTTGCCCTTGATGCGAAGCGCTCTGGAAAAATACCCCGTTATCACCGGCAATGTCCAAGCTGCTCCTCTGCAGCTTCTTCCTTGGGTGGAAAACCGGCAACCGCCGCCATGGGCACGCAGTGGCAAAACCTGATGTCGACGCCTTGTTGGGTCCGTTGGGCTTGTGGCTCTAGATTCGACAAAGCCGATTGAGATGGCCGGACATGATATGCGCCTTGGCGACGCCTTGTCCGGCAGACGCCTTTCATCGCGACCATGGCCGCATCGGAAATACTCCGGTGAGTAGACGGCGCGACGGTCAGCCTGCTGCAAAGGCGGTAGTCATGGCGTCGCTGTTACGCCATTCTCTTCTTCGTCTGTAAAAGATCATCGATATCGAGGAGATGCAACGCGAGCGTCATCCGGCCCCGAAGGCTAGAGATCAGCGATTCAGTCGTAAACGCCGTTTCATGGAGTAACGGGGGGAATACGGATGATCGGAAGAAACGACGTTTGCAAATCTGGTGGAACTTGGCGGCTGAACGCATGAGAGGCGATGTCAAAAACAGAGCTGAACAAGGCAGCAGCAACTTGTAGAACTGGATGTCCAGAAGCAGACCTTGGGAGCCTGCACCACAGGGGGGCGGCTGCATCAATCCTGATGCTCGGCCTCTTCCAGCGCCACAGGTCCGATGTGGGTCTTCTTGCGGAACTCCCATCCCTGCTTCACATACTTCTCGACCAGTTGATCGAAGGCGTCATAGGCGACGCGCTTGTCAAATCCCTGCTCCACCAGCCTTTCAACGATCAGGTCGCCGAACTTCTCCAGTTCGTCCAGCTTGTCCCTGGCAGCACTCCTGGTGATGACAATGTGCAGCAGCACCCGCGCGATGTCGTCCCGCGACGGTCGCCGCTCGCTCTTGACGCGCTGGCGGTAAGCCTGCTGACGCTCCCGCTGCGCCGCCAGGCGCTTGCTTTCCCGTTTGGCCATCCGACATCCTTCCCCACGGCAAACGCCGTTCGCAGCTGAATCGTTTTGTTCGAGTTTTGCAACGCCAACCCAGATAACGGAATCAGATCTTCAGGATGATGAATCAGATTACCGCAAATCGTACCAAATCATTTTGAGTTACCGGCAAGGCAGGATGATTTGCTCGGCCCCGAGATCTGCCCTCAAGCTCGACCAATCATCCGGCCCCGATGCAAGTGATGGACGTCTGCTGCTGCCGCAACTCGACGGGTTGCCGCCGTCGCGATCCGACCGGCCTTGAACCCGCAGCAAACGGCATTACCGGATGAATCAGGATTCTGGAGTCCAGCAACGGCAATCTCGAACTTTGAATCATCTGTCGGCAGTTTGGAATCGGAGAACCACAAATCAACCCAAATCAGGATGACGTGCGGGCGACTGGTTCCAGGTCGGAATGATTTGTCGGCACATCATTCCGACTTGGGGGCCTTCGCTCGTTGGCGGCTGCTATCCTTGGTAATCCTTCCTGCAGTTGCCCAGCCGATAGTAGCGCGACATCGTGCGGGCAAAACCGCGCTGCGGCGCAAGCAGCCAGAGATCGGAGGTCGTTCCGTGTGGGGCGTAACCCAGCCGCGGATGACGGGAGATTTCTCCCCGCATGCACATGATTTGCCGCGTCGCCAGGTGCCAGTTGTCGATGAGCGGTGCGTCCCCGAGACGATCCTGGCTTGGCAGATCCCCTTCCCTGATGGCAACAAGGTCTTCGAGCAGCGCCTGCAGCTTGCGTATCATTCCCTCGAGTTGACGGATCTCATGCTGGCCCTCGCGATATATGATCATGCTTTTCTCCTTCAGGTTTTGCTGCCGTTCGGCAGGATGGTGGTAGGGCTCTCGTGGCTGCGGGGCGTTGGTTCAGGATGGGGTATTCTGGCTGAGGGAAGACGCAGGCGGCGCGGCAACCAGGGCGGCAATATCGGAGTCTTCGAGGATGCCTTTGCGAACAAGAGCATCCGTTAATGCCAACACCTCTGCCTCGTGATCCGCCACGAGACGGCGGGCCCGGCAAAAGGCGTCCTCGAGCCTGGCATGCACCCGATCAACGAGGCCGGGCTCCACGAACAGAAGAGCGGGTACCCTTGTCTCGTCGCGATAAAGGAGCGGCCAGGCAGAACCCATCCCGACCCCTGTTTCGAGCCTGAGGGCAAGGTCGGTTGCCATGGCGAGATCACTTCCCGCGGAGCCTCCTGGTCCCAGGGAGATGTCGCCAAGCATCACCTCCTCGGCAGCCCGCCCCGCCAGATGGACGCACAGCAGGTCCATCGCTCTCGCCTCCGTCATTGTTTCAGGGGTCGCTTCAGCTTCCAGGAAGCCAGGGCCAGTCTCTGAAGGCTCGATGGAAAGCTGCCGGACCCGCCCCAGCTTCAAGTGGAGGCTGGCAATGCAATGACCGGATTCATGAACGGCAATCCGCCAGCGAAGCTCGCTCGCAAGACGAGGCTGCCCTTCGCGGATGCGCTGCTCAAGGTCGTCCCATGTCATTGACCGGCGTTGGCGACGCGCCCGCTGTCTCGCCTCGCGGACCAGCCGCTCGATCTCGGCACCTGTCCGACCGGCTGCAAGGAGGGCAAGCGGCCGCAAGAGACCGACCCGGTCGTCCGCAACCGTAATGGCTGGATGTCGGTCGCCGTTCATCGAGCGGCCTCCACCGTTCCGACACGCGTTGGTGCCAATGGCGCAGTGTCCAGGACCGAGGCGAGGTCGCGTCCAATATGGTGCGCAAGGATATCGCAGAGCGCATCGACATCCGGTTTCGGGATTGAGACATGCTTCTCGAGGCGGCCCGGGCGCGTCAGGGCCTTGTCGATGAACTCGGGCCTGTTGGTCGCGCCGACAATGATGACGCCACTGGTCTTCACCACGCCATCCATCTGCTCCAGCAGATGTGCAATGACAGTGTTCCAGTAGTCGGCATGATCACGGGTATTGTCCCGTCGGCTGCCGATCGCGTCACATTCATCGATGAACAGGATCGATGGCGCGTTCCGTTGCGCTTCCTCGAAAGCACTGGACACGCGCTCAAGTACGTCGCCCAGATAACCCGGCTGCAGCCATGTCGATACGGATGTTGCCAGCATTGGCAGACGGAGGCTGTTGCAGAGCGCCCGAGCGAACATCGTCTTGCCTGTCCCCGGCGGACCGGACAATAGCAGGCGGGTGCTCATCTCATCCCATTCAACCGCCCCATCCCTCCAAAGCTCCAGGTCGCTCTTCAGGTTGAGCGCCCAGTCCCTTGTGTCACCGTAGCCGCTCAAGGTCTCGACGGTCAGTAGACGGTGGGTAGTCCTGGCAGGCGCTGAAGCTGGGCCTTCGAACGGGGATGGATGAACAGTCGAGGCGTCTGTATCGACCTGCGGCTGTATCAGGCGCGACCCCGTCGGCTGCTCCTGGCGCTCCTTGCGCAGATCGCTCCGCGAGCCTCGGTTTGAGTGGGTTGAACTTGCAGCAAACCGGCCAAGCGCCCCGGTCTCATCTTCACGTCCGGACTGCGCTTCAATGCGGGCCAGTTCACGCAGGAGACGAAGCGAGTCGTCCCGGCTGCACCATGGTCGCAAAGCCAGCATCAGGTTGTCGAGGCGGCGCAGGGAGAACTCTGGTGGGAGATCCAGGGGGCCCTTGTTGCCTTCTGTCCCATGGAGCGCGTCCATGAGCGGTCGGACGATGGCTGCACCGATGGGGCCGATGCTTATCGTAAAGTCGGCCGCGGCATGAAGCGCTGGAGGAACCGTAGTATCCCCTTCATGAACAACCAGGACATGATCGCCCCGCGACAGGGCCCCGGCCGCCTGCTGTTCCAGTTCGCGATGCGGCGTGTCGTCGAGATCCTCGTTGTTGATCAGCCTGATCGTGCGCCCGGCCTTGATGCCCCAGGTGCGACTGGCAGAAGCCGGACTACCCTCGCGTTCGATCTTCATCCTGCGCCCGGTGAGGAGCCCGGCCTTCAGCATCCCGACCAGCTTCTCTGCAAAACCTTCCACGTCAGACCGGATGAGAATGAGGTTGCCGGGTCGGCTGAGGCGGGACAGTCCCGATGACCTCGTAAAGACGCAGTCGGCAATCCCCCTTCTCAATAACTGCAGGACTGCCAGGCTGGCGACATCGTCGACACTGGAAAGACGACCAAGAAGTCCGAGCAGATAAGCCCAATCGACGACGGCCTGGCGGCCATCGCTCGCCAACGGAGGCGGCGCAGCGCCTTTCCGTTTGCTCGCAGCAAGATCGTTGCCCAACGTGTCCAGGGTGGGAGTGTCCAGACCATCTTCTGGAATTTCCATTCCCCGTTCGATGGTCCGGCGTCCTCCCAGGAACGTCCGCTGCAGGAACGCCATGTCGCCATCGGCGTGGCCGGAGAAGCCCTGACCCGGTGCAGGAACATAGCGGTGCACACCATAGTCATGGCCATCCACTGCCACGGTGGCCTTCAGCGTCTCCAATAGCCCAAGCGTTGCGGCAGCCTCGACCCGCTTCCACAGACGCGCGTGCTGCAAACGCCGCATAAGGTGACTTGCTACGCGGTCCGCCCAGGCACCGGATACGTCGGCCCCTTCCATTCGATTGCTAAGGGCGGTGGAGTTTCGGAAAGCTGCTTTGGCAGGACTGGACATACATGCTCCATTCGCAGAGCCGCAGGCTCCACGTCGACGTTGGGGTTGTGTTGGATGAACTGCTTCGGGTGGCTGGCAGCGCTCAGTATTGAAGATTAACCAGCACCACGTCCCGATTACCCAGACATGCAAGCGGACCGTGCAAAACCGATCAGGATACGGGGGTACGGCACTGCGCCGTCGTTTGGCGAACCCTCAATATCCGGCTCCTGACCCCGTGCGCCACGCGTGGTGTTCGTGTTCCTGCTCTCGCTCACTCGCTGGCCACTGCGCTGGCTTGAGGGGACGGCCTGGGGGGGTGATCTGGCAGTCGGCTTCAGGAGACCCAGGGCGTCTGCCGCCTGATGTTCGATCAAGGCCCTTACCCTCTCGCCGAACCGCGACCGCAGGCCCTCGGTTGCCGCTGCCGCGCCGGGAAGGTCCAGGAGATCGTCAAGTTCGGAAAGCTTCCAGATCCCTTTATCATGGTTGCTCGTCCGGCTTGCTCCATCGATGACCGCGATGTCGACGCTGCTGATGCTCAGTCGGTTGTGCCGCTTGTAGACGAAGTCGGGCAACACAAGACCGGCAGCCATCATGCGGGTCTTGAGTTCGGCAAGCCGGGTGGAGTCCCCATAAGTCGCCAGGGAGCGCTTCAACTCGATGACCAGCGCCTTGCGCGTCCTCCGGTTCAGGATGACAAGGTCTGGCCTGTAGGTCCCTTCCGTCCTTGCATCGGCGTCAAAGCAGACGCCATCGAGAACATCCCAGGAATTGGTCGAGATCGCCTGCATGGCCGCCTCCACCAGAGGCAGCTTCAGCGGCTTGCCCAGCACCTCGAGATCCGGATGGAGAGCGGCGACGGAAGCCACGCCGCGCTCTAGCAACCGTCCCTCGTGGAAGCTTACGGAGCGGAGCAGTGATGCCAGCGGCGCGTAGCGCCCCAGAACCGTGTCCGGGTTCGATGGACCTGTCTCGATTGCTGCGATCGCCTCATCGACCAGACCGTCGAAGGTTGCGCCAACGTCCAGCTCGACCGGCCGATGTGCGTGGGCACGGCGAGACCGCAATGAGGCGTCGGGCCGCGTATCCTGTTGTGTCAGCCGAACGGGTTCGGCATTGGCGGCAAGTGACGCCTTCGATGGTCGCCCGCGTTTGCGCCGTGTCGGCAGCGAGGTGAACTCGACAATGGTGGCGGTGTGCTGGTCGTTCCTGGGTTTCATGGGATTGCCTTTGCGGAAAGCGTTTGGCCTGCCCTTCGCCATTGCTGTGGACGCGCTGCTCCAGCCCTCCTGTCGAATGACCAGGCGGCGAATATGACGAGCATGCAGAACCGATGCAGCGACCAGGCGGCATGAAGCACGCCCGGAGGATGCAACGCGCTCAGGTTGGCGCGTCAGTCAGCAATGAAGACAGGGTCGTATGGGATCAGGCGGACGCCTGCGGTGCGCCAAGCGGCAGCTTGACGCACGCCGTCAATGCACTCAGCTGTTGAGAGCCGAGGTGCAGAACTTTCCATAAAGTCGGGGAGAGAGTAGACCTACTCATAGCCCAATTCCTTCTTGTCAAGGTTGCGGGTCAGGCCCTCGTTTGGTGCGCCAACACCGGCGGGGGCCGCTTGGGTCTTCATGAAAATGAAGCCCTTCCTTCTATGTCATATGCAAATTACCCAAACAAGGGGCCCGGGGAGAAAAAAGAACACTCCGGGAACAAAGCTGCTCCCTCCCTTTGGAAAATCGCTTTCTGAATTAGGCGGTGCGACGCCAACTTGACTGGCCACGTCGACCACAAGAAGCCCGAACTTGAGAACGGTAAGCTGCCATAGGACATCCATCTTTTCGATTACGTGTTCGCCGTTTCTGTACTGTTGGAATGTCGCTAGCTGACCTGATGTCCCGTTTCGGTAACAAACTTGCAGCAATCCTAAATTGCCTCGGATCATGGCTCGCAGTTCACCTGCATGGACTGGGCCTCGTTCCTCAAACACCACAATCTGGTCCACTCGATGAGCCGCCGCGGCAATTGCCATGACGACGCAGTGGCTGAGAGCTTCTTCAATCTTCTGAAGCGGGAGCGGATACGTCGCAGGCTCTACCGTTCACGCTAAGACGCTCGTCAGCACGTGTTCGACTACTTCGAAAGTCCTACAATCCAAACGCAAGCACAGAAACGAGATGCTGTCGCCCGTTAATTCGAGCGCTTGCAGAAATCATAGACCCGAGGGGGTCTACGAAACTCGAGGCTATTCAGATTGACCGCCATCGGCCCAAAGCCGACATTGGGACCGATAGCTGCCAGACAGCTACGCGTCCCCAATTCGGTCGTTCGGTGAGATACCGCGCTTTCCCGCAAGCGGTCTTTCCGCCTTAGAGACTAAGTCTTGTGGTTTATCCGCGATGAGAAGACCGTAACCGGTCAGGACGTGTTTGCGGCTTGCCCGGCGACGAGAAACCATGCGACGCGGTCCGGACGCAGCAGGGAAGCAAGAAGACTGGAAATCTGGACCGCCGGAGATGCCAATATCGCATCAGTGCCCAGATGATCCTCGATCTTCGACCATTCAGACACGAGATCACTGACGCTGAACACTGTGTGACCTATGGTCAGCGAGAAGTTTGTCCCGTCCTCAATAAGGCCCGCTCCGAATGTGCTGAAGTCGTTGGGGACGAAGATGTTGATGTTTGTATGATCGAAACCTTTCATCGCACCGTCGGCGATATCAGTGAGCCCACGCTGATCCATGACCAAAAGCACTGCTGGCAAGAGGCTCGTCGGATTGGCCAAAATGTTCCGGAATTCATCATAACGTTCCTCGGTCACCGCTGTTAGAAACCGTAGGGCGTCCTCGCCACTCAGCGCCGAATCGGCGATCCGCCCGCCCCGTTGATGAAGAATCGTGAGCAGCAGGCCAGAAATCTCTTCCAACTCCTCCTCGCAGCCCAAGGCATCGGCAGCCGCGGCGAAAGACAAGTAGTATGGGGTCAACTCATCAGACACTGGCACGATCGAATTTGTGTAATGCGCCATTATAAGGCGCACGAGGTCGGCCGCCTTCGGAACGATCAAGGCTGTGCTCCCACCCCCAATGGTCTGGATGTGGACAGCCGCACCGAGCCAACCCAAAATGCTCATCAGCCGCAGCGGCAGGAAATAGAAGTCGGCGATGCCGCCGTCCTTCGAGATCAGCGCATAGTTGTCTTCGGCCAAGTCGGCCAAAAGTTGATCGGTTCCCTCGCCTATCGACGCAACGACCTCTTTCGATAGCTGCATGATAGCATCCGCGCAGTGCGTGCTGGACGCGGCCATTGGCAGAAGGGCGACTGCGCACGCAGACTTGAGGATGGCAACGTCGAATTGATCGCCTGTTGCGGCAATGCGGGCGCCGAAGGTCGCGGCAAGCCCCATTATGAAGGCGGAAGCGACCGCGGGTTCCTCCTCCAGGTTTGCGCAGACTGGCTGGACGACATCCAGAAACCGATCGGCGTCAAACTCTTTGGTGAGCGATAGATACTGCTCCCAGATTGCATCCGAAGCCGCGCGGATATGCTCGTTGCCTGCGTCGTCCGAAGCCAGACCCGGGAACGTCTCACTGATGTGTGCACTACCTCCGGAGAAGCGCGGATTCTTCGCAAGTTTGGAAACGCCGAAGAGATTGATCCCCCAGCAGACCGGGGACTGGCCTGTGCCCTGCATAGTCCTTGACACGACTTGTCCAACCTCAACCAGGTCAAGCGACGGTCGGGTTGTTTGAACAGGTGTTTCTCCTTTCAGGCACGACAAAAGTGCGCCCGTGCAGTGGCCGGCTCCATCCGACTCTGCTGCGTATTCGTCGGAACCCGCCGCCGCCAAGATCGAAATGGCCAATGACCCGGCCTTTCCAATGACATTGGGGTTGAGGAGGACACCGATGTCATGGACGACGCCGCCTGCGTGGCAGGCGTCGACAATCAGGTTGGTATGACGGATCTTCGCCTCGGTTATCCAGCCGAAGAGCTGTGTCATCGACAGGGCGTTCAGCGACATGCGGTCGACCTCGGTATCCTTCAGGCAGAGAAAGTAGCTGTTGTCCTTCACTCCGCCGTGTCCGGCAAAGAAGAACGTCAGTTCCTCGATGGGTGGGTCGCAGAAGAGTGCGGCGTCAATGGTCGATCGCAACGCTGCCATCGTCGGCGACAGTAGCAGCTTCGACTGCGCCTGATCGTACTCTCCCCAGTTCTCCGCCACGAGGTGCTCGAAGATCGTCGCAGCGTCGTTCTCCGCGCCCGCAAGGGGCTGAAGGGGCGGATTGTCGTAGGCGTCGCAACCGATGGCGACCAGCACTCTCAAAGCAAGTCTCCTTCCCACGCCGGAGGAAATTTCGCGAGTCGCTCCCTTTCACGCTGCCTGGCGAGCTCGGACTTCTCGGCCTTCACCTGTTCGACGCGCTCCTTGAACTCCGGCCCCTGCATTTCGAGATCGACAACGGTCTTTTTGAATGCATCTCGTCCCATATGAATTTGCGGCAGACTGACCTCGCCATTTTCGTCAATGCCAAATTCGATCATTCTAAGGGCTGCTAGGAAGGCCTCTGCAGGAGACTTCCCCGGGCCGACGGCAACTGTGTTTCCCGATTTCTCGGTTGACTGGCTGATCGTCTGGTAGAGGGAAACTTGGAACTGCTCCATCAACCCCACGACCAAACGGTTTCTGGCCTCAACGAACTTGGACAGGTCGTGGTTAACGACATCATCGAAGCGGGATAACATTTCGAACGAAAGCGCCTGCATTTCGCCAGCCTCGTCGCCGTGCTCCGAAGGCTTAGTCTTCCACATTCGGCCATGCGAAAATTTCTGCACATTCCGGGAAGAGATGAATTCTTCGCGTCGCTTCTGGAGCTCGGCACCAACTTGTTTGGTGAACGCCTCATTGAATTCCTTGATGCGGCTGCGGTATCTGAATGGCGTCACTTGGCCGACTCTTGGTTACGATTATGTTCTTCTCGAAATAATGGCGAAGCAATCGTCGAACAACGCTTCGGTCTTGACGATCCCCAAGGTCATCGGCAAACCAGTAGCATGTTGGCGTCCCAATCTTCTACTGTGACTGTAGGCCTCGCTTTTTTCGAAAAGAGCGTATTTTGAGGGCTATGATGTACGCAAAGCCAGCTTTCTCATCCGTTGCTTCGCATTAGGAGTGTCCGCTTCAACGGCGTCACGAACAAAAACCTGCCAGCCCGCTCCCGACCCATTACAGCCGTCAACACCGAAGCAGTTTCTGTCGCCTATTTGCCGCGAAGCGGAAATCATTTCCGCTGTCGGCCCAAAGCGGACTTATTGTTGGCAGTCCACCTGTGGTTTGCTACAAACACCTTATGATAATACGACCGGAAACGGCCCACGACATCCCAGAAATTCAAAAGCTCATTGCAATCGCATTCGAAGGCGCACCACACAGTGACGGGACTGAAGGCGCGATTGTCGATGCCCTACGTGCGGCAGGTGCTTTGACAACATCGCTTGTCGCAGAGCGGGATGGTGTGGTTACGGGGCACGTAGCCTTCTCTCCGATCGACATAGATGGAAAATCATTCAATTGGTACGGTCTTGGACCGGTTGCGGTCCTACCTGACCAACAGCGGCAAGGTATTGGTGTCCAACTTATCGAAGCCGGACTTGAGGAAATAAAAGCGCTGGGTGCGCGTGGGTGTGTTGTTCTAGGTGATCCTGCGTATTATGGCCGTTTCGGGTTTTCTGCTGACGCCGCGCTGCAATTTCCAGGCATTCCCCCTGAGTATTTCCAACGCCTGTCGTTTGGGGATGACGACCGTAATGGCATCGTGCGCTATCACTCAGCGTTCTACGGCGAATAGTCCGCTTCTGGCGCATGAGCGACGTCCACCATTAACACGATTGCGGCACCAACTAGGACCAGCCAATAGGGAAAGCTGCAATGTTAGACACAACCTGGTGGTTTCCCCGAAGGTCCGTTTGAGGACGGTCCAACCGCCTTGCCGGACTCAGCTTTACCTGCGCATCAAGCGCAAAGGAGTGTGCAACCACTTTCCCGAAATCACACGCGTCATTTCATCTAGCGGCACTTCAGTCCCTGATCGTGCCTTGGTGGAAGAACATCTGCCACTTGAGCCCATCATACTTCCAGATGGAACTACGCAGCACATTCCGCCTCGAGCCATTCGCATGGGATCGCTCGGCCTCGTAGGTCAGAAGTACAGCATCGTCCGTGATCGGTTTAAGAACGTAGTTCGCCGCGCGTAAACAACATGCATCACCCGGTCTCTCTTGCAAGAGCAAGTTGATAATGGACGTCCGGTCATACACGCTTCCGGAGGCTCCGAACTCAACGAACTCATCTGAGAGCAAAGTCTCGAGGGCTTTCCTGCAGCGCCGGATCTCGGGGCGATGAAGCGCTTCTTCGAGGGACTGAATTTCTTCCAAGGTCGGGAAGCGGGTCAACTTCGGCTCCTCTCTGGGTGAGACAATTCGAAGCTCCAGTAACACCGTGCCTGCGGATGCCCCGTCTGCAATGCGGTCGCCTCCTGGGGAGTTGCCGAACCGCGCAAGGGGAGCATGTCACAGCATCCACCTCGCAACCTCACCTGCGACAACATTCGGCAGCATTGTGTTGTAGTCGAGGTCCGCCGGGCAGAAGCGAGGCGAGCCAAGCCGCAACCGCGGTTGCGCTGAATGCCGCCCCCAAGGCGGAAACGCCAAGCCATCCAAAATGGGCATAGGTGGTCGTGGCGGCGATCGCCCCTATGGCGCTCCCGACAGAGTAGAAGGTCATGTAGCCTCCGATCAAGCGGCCGCCCCTCTGTGGATCATGGGCCACGACGATGCTGAGATTGGTGACGTGCACCGCCTGGACTGCAGCATCCATCAGGAAGACACCTATCAAGAACGCGGTCATCGAGACGGGAAGGAAAGCTATAAGTCCCCAGGAGGCGCAAAGAACTGCCAGAGCGACTCCCGTTGTCCACCCACCACTGCCCCGGTCCGCTAGCCGTCCTGCCCATTTTGCACCAAATGCTCCGGCTACCCCTACGAGCCCGAACAAGCCTATCTGGGTGTGGGAATAGGAAAACGCCGATGCGCTGAGTGGCAGCACGAGCGCGGTCCAGAATGTACTGAAGGAAGCAAAGATCAGCAGCGCGAGTACGCCTCGAAAAAGCAAGACCGGTTCCCGTAAAAACATTCTCGGAATGGACATGAGGGCTGCTCGATAGCTCTCCGCGCTCTGCTCCCGGGGCCGACGCGGCAGGACCCATCCAAGAACCCCAACCATCACGAATGTTATCAATCCGGACGTGAGGTAGACGGTTCGCCATCCGCCAAGATCAGCAACCGCTCCGGCAAAGAACCGCGCTGCGAGGATGCCCGTGACAACGCCACTGGTAACAGTCCCAACCACCCTCCCGCGTTGAGCCGAAGTGGCAAGTGTGGCGGCCTGAGCAACGAGCACCTGGACGAGCACAGCCAGTAGCCCGACCACGCTCATGCCACCCAACATCACCCAGTTCGTCCCCGCTGTCGCGACCACTAAAAGCGTGAACGCCAACAGCGACCCTTGGACAAGGATGAGCTTTCTGCGGTCGATGAGGTCTCCGATCGGCACGATGAAGATCAACCCCAGCCCGTAACCCACTTGCGTACACACAACGACGAGGCCCAGAACCGCCGGGGACATCTGCAGGTCATGCGCCATCAGATCAAGCAAGGGCTGCGCGTAGTAGATGTTGGCGACGCTTAGGCCCGCAGCAACAGCGAGTGCCGCGGTCTGTGCCTTCGACAGTCCACGCTCCGCGGCTCCACTCGAGACATATCCCGCTAGCTTAGTCATCCCCGGCGTCCTCTTTTGAGCGATCAACTTCCCTCTGAGACCACTTTGCTCGCGAGATTTCTAGTTCTAAGATCGAACCACTTTTGGGTATTGAGGACGCTATCGATGGTGAAACGTGTCAGCCTCTGGAACGCCGGATGCCCCGTCGCCCGCTCTCTGGACGCGATCGGCGACTGGTGGTCGCTTCTGATCATCCGGGACGCTTTTCATGGCGCACGCCGTTTTGGGGAATTCCAGAAAGGACTAGGCATCAGCAAGGGTGTCTTGAGTACCCGGCTGCGCCACCTGATGGAGCGTGGAATCTTCGAGACCGTCCCCGCGTCAGATGGGACGGCCTACCAGGAGTATGTCTTGACCGCGAAAGGGCACGGCCTTTTTCCCGTCATTGTCGCTCTGCGCCAATGGGGAGAGGACTATCTGTTTTCACTTGGCGAAGATCATTCCCTATTGGTCGATCAGGAGGAAGGAAAGCCGGTCGCACGACTTGAGGTCAAATCCGCGACCGGTCGCCCCCTCGCCTCGAACGACACCCGGTTAAAAGACTGACCTGCTAAAGTCTGTTCTGCGCGATTACGCGAGTGGTAAGACGCTTTGATGTCTGGTTTGACGCATCGCGGACAAAGCTCTGAACGGAACGTCCAGCACCGGGAGGATGTCCTTCTGGCTTCAGCCGAAGCCATACGCTTCCGCAATTCCGAGAGAATTGGCATCGATTGGGCAGGTTTGAAGATTAAAGGTGATGTTGGCGGTCTCGGAACAAGACGGAGCCACGATCTAAGGGTGCGGCGAATGCTGAGCCAGGTTGCTGAATGCTATGGTGCACAGCAATCCAGCAGCAGCCCATCTAAATAGACCGAGATGCCGCGTTGCGAATGCTCTAGGTCTCGGCATCGCAAGTGCTGTTGCAACAAGAGAATACCAGAGCAGGTTCATCGCGGTAATGGTGAGAGCCAGACCAGTGACCGCGGGTACCTGCAGAGATGCTGGTTCGCTCGTCAGCAAGTTTAGAGCAAAGATGGGTGTCATTGGTGATGATATAGCCGCGGCGACACCTGCAGCCAGAAGCGCTACCATAGACACTCGGCTAGGCTTGGATCCGGCTTGCCCCATCGGTACTCTTAGAAGCACGAAGGCCATCATGAGCAGCGCCAAAGATCCGAGTTGCTGAAGTGTTGCTACTGGAATGGCTGAGATGGCATTGGCCGCAGCCGCGCCAATGAGCATCACCGTAGCACCTGCACCAGCGCTCGCGCCAACAACGAAGGGTGTCGCTTTTCCAACCCCGCTCTCGGCAGCGAGGCTGGCCGTCGTGATCATTATCGAACCTGGGACCATAAGCACGGCGAAATACGCCAACACGAGCTGAAGCGTTACGCTCTGGATCGGAAACATGCCGCATCTCCACCATGTCTGCGCAGCAGATCCTGATCCGACCACATCCCGTTTCCTGAGGCATCATACGTTCGGGTGAGGCAGCAAAATTGCGGCCTTATGTAGCAAACGCACCAAGCTTCCGAAGGGCAGCTTCAATGGGGGCTTGTCTTAGGGACAAAGCCTGCGCTACGTCTAACTTCGTCCTGCACCTGTTTGTAGGTCGCCATCGAACTAGATTTCAATAAACCGGGGCCATGCCGAGCCTAATGCGCATAGCGGACTCGGATACCTGAAATTCGTTCGCCAGATGTTGCGGATTGTTCCCAAATCGCGCCAATGCTTCTTGAACCAAGTGGTCCGGCATCAGAATCCGCTGAGCGAATTTGTTGGCTTGGGCTTCGATCCTGTTGGATAGTCCACTACGGTAAAGCCCATCATCGTATAATTCATTCCCCAAAAGGTTTGGGTGCAAGATGAAGTGTGCGATCTCGTGCGCGATAGTGAATCTGCGACGATTTGGATGATGGTTGGCATTAACTTCTATCGCATATCCGGACGACCCTGCCACGTCGGACTCCGCGCGAAAGATGCGCCCTGAAATGTTGTCCGGCCAATCGACACGGCGATACACGCGAAGCCCAAGGTCTTCGGCTATAGGTACAACCTGCACAGGCCACCGAAATTGATGGCGATCGATCACCTGCTTTTGAGATGCCAGTAGAGTCATATCCGCTCCTCCGGCTCGCGGTCGCCGGGGTTTATGTCGGTGTCTAGACCGCGAAGATCAGGTTGGTCACTTGCTGATACAGGGTCTTCCGATGTCGCTTTGCTGTGACGTTGCATATACTCACGAGCAGTATCTTCTGCACGGCGCTCAGCTGACTCTCTGATCGCTGCATATCCAGCAAAGCCGAATACTGCCAATCCGATCGCGAGCGCAGCAAGGAAAGCTTCGAAAAGCTGGAGATGCATACCGATCGCAACATCTCCTGTTATCGGGACCGGTAACGTATCAGGACGCCAGAACGCAGATACTACGGCTAGGAATATAATCGCATTGAAAGATGTAATCAAGAACATTCCAAGAACGATCCAGCGAGGTAGCCGGGCTTGTTCAGAAAGCCAGTGCCCAATACCGCGCTTAGGACTTGTCACAAACGGATCTCTTTTGCCTCTATCGCGTCCAGACTGTGTTTAAGCATGGAATGTTGACCCCACTGGCGGGGTGATACTTATCCAATTTTGACCCCTCCCTATTTTCATCGGACCATCCGGCTTTTCAGCGGATGGAGTGGGGAGTTGAAGAGTGTGGATACGAT
>Ga0065721_10004147_pt1 | contig 44528 bp, 45 predicted proteins | sample Mesricmetagenome_FD_59108 | JGI IMG/M metagenome (GOLD analysis project Ga0065721, IMG submission 59108) | Mesophilic microbial community from rice straw/compost enrichment Sample: eDNA_1 v2 (version 2) | ecosystem: Engineered > Solid waste > Grass > Composting > Bioreactor | place: USA: Davis...
AGACTCCCTGCGTCCCTTCGCCCTGGCCTTACGGACGCTGCGGAACCCGTGTTAGCCCTTGGGCAAAACACGGGAGGACGTCATGACGCGACGCGTTGAGGGCAAGGTCGCCCTGGTCACCGGCGGGGCCAGCGGCATTGGTCGGGGCTGCGCCGAGCGCTTGGCCAGGGAGGGCGCGCGCGTCCTAGTCACCGACATCCAGGACCATCTCGGCGAGGAGGTCGTCCGCAGCCTCGGCGGCGAGGCCGCTTATCTCCATCACGACGTCACCGACGAGGACGCCTGGATCGGTGTCATCGGCGAGGCCAAGGCGCGTTTCGGCCGCCTGGACGTGCTGGTGAACAACGCCGGCATCGGTCTCGGCTGCCCCGTCACCGACATGACCCTGGCCGACTGGCGCCGGCAGACGGCGATCAACCTAGACGGCGTGTTCCTGGGCGTGAAGCACGCCCTGCCCCTGATGCGGGCCGGGGGCGGCGGCTCGATCATCAACATCTCCTCGGTGGCGGGCCTCGCCGGCGCGCCGAACCTCGCGGGCTACTGCGCCACCAAGGGCGGGGTGCGCCTGTTCACCAAGGCGGTGGCCCTGGAGTGCGCCGCCCTCAAGGACGGGGTGCGGGTCAACTCGGTCCACCCGGGGGTCATCGAGACGCCGATCTGGACCACCGTGGTGGGCGGCCAGCCGGGGGTAAACGAGCCGCCGAATCTCGACGCCATGACCGCCATGATGGTGCCGATGGGCGTGAAGGGCTTCCCCTCCGACATCGCCGAAGGGGTGCTCTGGCTGGCCTCGGACGAGAGCCGTTATGTCACCGGCGCCGAACTGGTCATCGACGGCGGGCTGACGGCGCGCTAGAGCGCGCCCCATGTCCGCTGCCATCCACGCAATCTTCGGCCCCTCGGGCGCCGGCAAGACCACCTACGCCAACGCCTTCGCCCGCCGGGAAGGCGCCGTCGCCTTCATCCTCGACGAGTGGATGGCGCGCCTCTTCGCCCCCGACATGCCCGAGCCCATCGAGTATGAGTGGCTGGTGGACCGGGTGCAGCGCTGCGAGTCCCAGATCTGGTCCACGGCGGCCGAGGTCCTCGCCGCCGGTCGGCCGGTGATTCTCGACCTCGGGCTGATGCGCCGGGCCGACCGCGACCGGGTCCGCGAGATCGCCGAGGGCGTGGGCGTGCCGCTGCAGTTCCACTATGTGACCGCCCCGGTGGAGGTGCGCCGGGCGCGGGTGGCCGAGCGCAACGTCATCCGCGGCGAGAACTTCGCCCTGGAGATCAAGTCCGACATGTTCGAGTTCGTGGAGGGCGTCTTCGAGCCGCCCGGTCCCGACGAGCTTGAGGGCGCGATCGTCTCCGAGAGCGCCTAGACCGACTGGAAGAGGTTCGACGGCCAGGTGGCGTCGGCGGCGCGGTGGTAGGCCTCCCGGGCCTGGAGCCGGGCGTTGTAGTCCACCAGGGCCGCATGCTCGGGCAGGACCCGCCGCTGCAGCAGGAACGACACGGTCGCCCCCACCACCACGTCGGCCGCCGAGAACCGCTCGCCCAGCAGGTACTTGCGCTCCATCAGCACGGACGAGAGCACCTCCACCATGTCGTCAAAGGCCCCAAAGCTGGCCGCAAAGCCCGACACGTCGATCTTCTGGCGGTGGAGGAAGGCCACGGGGTCCACCACCGCCGTCGCATAGACCATCCACTTCAGATAGGGGCCTCGGTCCGCCTCCTCGATCTTGGGGGCCAGCTTCCCGTAGCTGTAGCGGTCGGCCAGGTAGATCGCGATGGCGGGGTTCTCGCTGACCACGACATCGCCGTCCACCAGGGTCGGCACCTTCCCCGCCGGATTGAGCTTCAGGTACTCTGGCGACTTCTGCTCGCCCTTGCGGATGTCGATCTTTCGCACAGTGAAAGGCAGGCCCAGCTCCTCCAGCATCCAGTAGGCCGTGAAGGCCCGGCTGGCGGGGGAGTGGTAGAGGGTGATCCCGCGCTTGGCGGCCATCGGGCGTCTCCTTTCGCGCGTCTCGGCATCGCCGGCGCCAACCTTGGCCGGGACCTGCCGGCCCCGGGCGGCGGGCGGCCCGGATAACGATGCTCAGGCGCCGGTCTTGAATTTTGCGGCGCACAATCCTAACCTCTACGCCCCCGGACGCCAGCGCCCGCGGCCGGCTGAAGGATCAGAAACACTAGGGCGAATCCGAGTCATCACCTCTATGGAAAAAGTCCCGATGACCGCCGAGGGCTACAAGGCCCTCGACGAAGAGCTGAAGCGTTTGAAGACGATCGAGCGGCCCGCCGTGATCGCCGCGATCGCGGAGGCGCGTTCGCACGGCGATCTTTCCGAGAACGCCGAGTATCACGCCGCCAAGGAGCGCCAAGGCTGGATCGAAGGCCAGATCGCCGAGATCGAGGACAAGATGGCCCGCGCTCAGGTGATCGACGTCTCGAAACTGTCGGGCAACCAGGTGAAGTTCGGGGCGACCGTGTCGCTCATCGACGAAGACACCGAGGAAGAGGCCCGCTACCAGATCGTTGGCGAACACGAGGCCGACGTGAAGGCCGGCCGCGTCTCCATCACCTCCCCGATCGCCCGCGCGATCATCGGCAAGGAGACCGGCGACGTCGTGGAGGTGAACACCCCCGGCGGCGTGAAGGCCTACGAAATCCTCAAGGTGGAGTGGGTCTGACCCACTCCGCATGGCGTCCAACGCGCCGCCTCTGACCATCTGGGCCGTCTCCGACGGCCGCGCCGGCATCGAGGCCCAGGCCCTCGGTCTGGCCGAGGCGGTCGCCCGCCTGCGGCCGGCCGAGGTCTCGGTGCAGCGGATCGCCTGGAAATGGGGGCTAGGCCGCCTGCCCTGGCGGCTGATCCCGCTCGCGGCCCTGGCCCAGCCGCTGCCTCGGCCTCTTCCCGACATCTGGATCGCCACGGGCCGGGCGACCCTGCCCCTGTCCACCCGCCTGAAGGGGCGGACCTTCGTGGTGCAGACCCAGGACCCTCGGGCCCCGCCGGACCGCTTCGACCTCATCGTCCCGCCCGAGCACGACCGGCTTTCCGGCCCCAACGTCTTCCCCATCCTCGGTGCGCCCAACCGGCTGACGCCGGCCAAGCTGGCGCACGAACTCGCCCTGTTCCCGCACCTGGCGGCCCTGCCCCGCCCGCGGGTGGCGGCGATCATCGGCGGCAAATCCAAGGCCCATGACCTGCCCCCGGCCCAGGCCGCCGCCCTGGCCGGGTCCATCGCCGACGCCGTCCGCGCCAGCGGCGGCTCGCTACTGCTCTCGTTCACCCGTCGCACGCCGCCCGCCGCCCGCGAGGCCATGACCGCCCGACTGAGAGACCTGCCCGGCGTGATCTGGGACGAGCAGCCGCCCAACCCCTACTTCGCCTTCCTGGCCGCGGCCGACGCCGTCCTGGTCACCGAGGATTCCACCAACCTCGCCACCGACGCCGCCGCCACCGGCAAGCCCGTCCATGTCCTGCCCATGACCGGCCGCAGCGAGAAGCTCGCCCGCTTCCACGCCGACCTGCGGGCCCGCGGCATCGCCCGCCCCTTCGCCGGCCGCATCGAGGCCTGGAGCTATCCGCCCCTCGCCGAGACCGACCGCGCCGCGGCCGAGGTCCTGGCCCGCTACGACGCCCGCCGCTGACCGCCGGCCCCTCCCGGGCGGCGCTCAGAACGCCTTTTGCGCCCGCGGCCTTTGCAATTCCCGGCGCGATGGCCTTTGCTCCGCGCCCATGAGTCTTCCACCCGGCAGCCTCCCGAGCGGCCCCCGCATCCTGTTCGTGGTCGACGCCGGCCCCAAGGTGGGCGGCGGACACGTCATGCGCTCGCTCACCCTGGCCAAGGCGCTGGAGGCCCAGGGCGCCAGCTTCGCCTTCCTCGGCCCGCCTGCAGCCGACGACGTTCTGGAGACCTTCGCGCCCAACGTCGCCCGCCTGTCCGCCGACTCGGCCGAGCCCCGAGACCTCGCCCAGGCGGTGGGCCGCGAGCAGTTCGACGCCATCGTCTTCGACCACTACCAGCTCGGCGAGCGCGACCACCGGGCCATGGCCCAGGGCCGCCCGGTGCTGGTCATCGACGACCTCGCCGACCGGCCGCTGGGCGCCGACATCGTCCTTGACTCCGGCCCCGAGCGCGCCGCCGCCGACTACGACCGGCTGATCCCCGAGGGCGCCCGGCTGCTGCTGGGCCCGGCCTACGCCCCCGTGCGGCCCGAGTTCGCCGCCCTGCGCGAGCCGGCCCTGGCCTGGCGCGGCGAGCCCGTGCAGCGCCTGCTGGTGGCCATGGGCATGACCGACGTGGGGGGCGTCACCGCCCGGGTGGTCGAGCGGCTGCGTCCCCGGATCGGCGACGCCGGTCTCGACATCGTTCTCGGCGCGGCCGCCCCCAGCATCCCGGGCCTCGCCAAGATCGCCCGCCGGGACAACCGGCTGATGCTGCATGTGGACACCCCGCACATGGCCCGCCTCACCGCCGAGGCGGACATCGCCGTGGGCGCGGCCGGCTCCTCCACCTGGGAGCGCTGCACCCTGGGCCTCCCGTCGGTGATGGTGGTCCTGGCCGAGAATCAGCGGCCCGCGGCCCGGGCCCTGGCCGAGCGTGGCGCGGCCATCGTCCTCGACATCGCCCAGCCCGACTTCGACGACGCCCTCGACCGGGCGATCATGCGCCTGCTGCGCGACGCGGACCTGCGCCGCCGCCTCGCCGCCGCCAGCTCGCAGATCTGCGACGGCCTGGGCGCCGGCCGCACCGCCGAGACCTTCCTCAGGCTGATCGCCGCCCGCAAGGCCCAGGGCTAAGCCGCCGTTAACCCTGTTCTGGTCGTCTGCGGGTCGGGCACTATCGGGGAGAGGCCGGCTTGCCGCAGGCACACGCTTTGCGTCACCAGCCCGCACAGGCGGGGATCGCGGTGGCGCGCCCCAAGCTCCCCCCGGCCTGGGCCGTCATCCCCTATCTGCAGCGCATCGACGAGAGCCGTTGGTACTCCAACTTCGGCCCCCTGCTCACCGAGCTGGAAGGCCGCCTGGCCGCCCGCTTTCCCCGCCCCACCCGGGTCGTCACCGTCGCCAACGCCACCCAGGGCCTCGAGCTGGTGCTGCGCGCCCTGGATGCTCCGCGGGGCGCCTATGTCATCCTGCCCGCCTGGACCTTCGTCGCCACGGCCCATGCGGTCGTGCAGGCGGGCCTGACGCCCTGGTTCGCCGACGTGGACGAGGAAACCTGGACCCTCGATCCCGCCNCGGNCGCGAATCTCCTGACCCGGGCCGACCGCCCGGTGGCGGCGGTGATTCCCGTCTCGCCCTTCGGCCGCCCCCTGGACCTCGCCGCCTGGCGCGGCCTGCGTGACGCCACCGGCGTTCCGGTGCTGATCGACGCCGCCGCCGGGTTCGACACCGTGGACGACGCCCGCCTTCCGGTGGTGGTCAGCCTGCACGCCACCAAGGTGCTCGGCGTGGGCGAAGGCGGCTACCTCGCCACCGAAGACGATGACCTGGCCGAGCGGGTGCGCATGCTCTCCAGCTTCGGGTTCCGCGGCAGCCGCGAGTCCCAGCTGCCGGCCACCAACGCCAAGCTCTCGGAATACACCGCCGCCGTGGGCCTCGCCGCCCTCGACGGCTGGGCGGGCGATCGCCTGCGATTCCTGCGGGCCGCCCAGATGCTGCGCATCGCCCTCGTAGATCAGCCCAGGGTCGCCTTCCAGCCGGGCTGGGGCGTCGACTGGATCACCAGCGTCTGCAGCGTCGCGGTGCCAGAGGGCGCCGCCCAGGCCGTCGAGATGCGACTCGCCGCCCATGGGATCGACACCCGCCGCTGGTGGGGCGCGGGCTGCCACACGAGCCCGGCGTTCGCCGCCTGCCGGCGCGAGGACCTCAGCGTCACCGACCGCCTGGGCCGGCGGGTGATCGGCCTGCCCTTCTCCATCGACCTCAGCCGCCTGGAGATCGCCCGCATCGCCGGCGCTCTCTCGGAGGCCCTGGCCGCTTGACCCACCTCTACGCCAGCTGCGCCTATGCCGAGGGGCTGGCCGGCGCCTCGGCCCTCGCCGTACCCGAATGGGGCGCCCATGTGGTGCGCCGGCCCATCGCGGACGGCCTCGCCGACGCCGCGGGCGTCTATCCCCTTGCCGTACTCGCCCGGGGCGCGGACCTCGACGGCGGGCTCCAGCGGCTGCGCGCGCAGGGCCTCGTCTCGGTGGTGCTGGTGCCCGATCCGCTGCGGCATCCGGCAGGTCTGATGGCGCGCAGCTTCGAGGTCTGCCGCCCCTTCAAGACCCACCTCCTCATCGACCCCGCCGTCGGCCCCTTCGACCCGAGCAAGCACCACCGCGACCGCATCCGCCGCGGCCATCGCCGCTGCCGCATCGAGCCGGTGCGCCTCGCCGACCATCTGGACGGCTGGAGCGCGCTCTACCGCGGCCTGGTGGAGCGGCGCGCCGTCTCCGGCGTAGCGGCCTTCGGCGAGGTCTATTTCCGCATGCTGGCCGCCCGCCCCGAGGTGACGGCCTTCGCGGCCTTCGTGGGCGAGACCCTGGCGGGCATGACCCTGTGGTTCGCCGCCGACGGGGTGGTCTACAATCACCTCACGGCCGCCAACGCCCTGGGCTACGCCAATGGCGCGAGCTTCGCGCTCTATGACGCCGCCATCCAGCACTTCGCCGGGGCGGGGATCGTGAACCTGGGCGGCGGCGCGGGCCACGCCGACCGGGACGACGGCCTCAGCGCCTTCAAACGCGGCTTCGCCAACGCCGAGACCCAGGCCCATGTCTGCGGAGCAGTGCTCGATCCCGCGCGCTATGCGGCCCTGGGCGGCCCGCCGGGCGACGGGTTCTTCCCCGCCTATCGGGCCAGCGCCAGCACCGCCTCGGCCACCTCGGCCATGTCCCGAGCGTCGTAGCGCTCGTCGCAGGGCAGCGACAGCAGCTCCCCCGCCAGCCGATGCGCCACAGGGTGTTCGGCCGGGTCACTCGGCAGGCTGGCCCAATGCCGGGCGCACCAGATCCGCCGCTCGGCCAGGCTGGCCGCCACTGCGTCCCGGTTCGCGAGCCGCACGGGGAAGGCCAGCGGAGCGAACTCCGCCGCCCGCCCCGGCCATAGCGCCAGATCGCCCAGCCCCTCGGCCAGGACCGTCCAGTTCGCCCGCCGCCGGGCCGCCCGAGGCGCGTGGGCGAGACGAGCCAGAAGCCCTCGCGCGTCCTCGCCCATGGCCAGAGGCCGGCTATCGAACGCCGCCTCCTGCTGCTGGAACACCGGAAACCAGGCCTCGGGCCGAAAGCCGTCGGGATCTTCCGCCCGGGCGCGCTGGGCCTCCGCCGTCGCCGGGGCGTCTGTGGCCTCCGGGCCCGGCAGCGGCCCTGCGCCCACCAGCAGCCCGCCCTCGCCCACGCCTGTCAGCTTGCGGGGACTGTAAAGCATCACCTGGCCCCAGTCGGCCGCCCCGGTGTCCAGGGCCTGGGCCCGATCCTCGATCCACAGCACGTCGGGCCGTCCCGCCGCGAGGTCGCGAAAGGCCCTTGGCGGCGGGGCGCCGAAATAGTCGATGGCCAGCACCGCGTCCCCCGCCTGCACGGCGCCCGCCAGCCCGGTCACGTCGGGGGCCAGATGCTCGTCCACGCCGTACCAGGCGATGTCGCAGCCCGCCGCGCCCTCCACCAGGGCCGCGCAGCCATAGGCCGGCAGCCAGATGCGCCGCACCCGGCGATGGGCGATGAGCGCCGCCAGCGCCCCTCGGGCGGTGCGGAAGGCCGCCGTCTCGGCATGGCCCGCCGTCCAGACCGCCCAGAGGCTCCCCGGATCGTCGGGCGCCAGCTCGGGGACGGGCCAGGGCAGGACGCTGCCGATCCCCCAGCGGCTCATCTCTCCAGCCAGATCTCGAACATTCGACGGAAGTCGGCCTCCAGGCGCCGGGTGAACCCCGCCTCGTCCCGGAAGGCCGAAGCCTCGAAGCCCGGCCGCACCCGCGCCCGCAGGGCGTCCAGCGCCGCCACGTCCTCGGTGAGCGCCAGGGCCTTGGCCACGTAGTCGTCCCAGCTCTCGGCGATCAGCTCCGGCAGGCCGCAGGCCAGCACCGCGTTCAGGCCGATCCGGGCGTAGAAGTCGTCGCCCTTCAGGGTCAGCACCGGCACGCCGTTGGCCAGGGCGTCGCAGGTGGTCGTACCCCCCGGACACGGCGACGGATCCAGGGCCAGGTCGATGTCCTGGAACGCCCGTAGATAGTCCGCTCCCTGGGAGTGGCCCTGGAACTCGAGCCGCTCGGCCGCCACCCCGTGCGCCGCGAACCTGGCCCGCACCGCGCGCTGCAGCACCGGGTCGGCATAGGGGCCGTACTTGAGGAGCAGGGTCGAGCCCGGACGGCCGTTCAGGATCCGCGCCCAGCCCGCCACGGTGGCGTCGCTCAGCTTCACCGGATTGTTGAACGAGCCGAAGGTGATGCGCCCCTTGGACAAGGCCGGGGTCGGCGCGGGCGGCGGCCGGTCCGCCGCCGGCCGGAAGGGGGCCATGATCAGCCCTGTCCTCCAGATGGTCTCGGTGAACAGGGCATCCGTGCCCGGCGTGTCCATGGAGTCGCAGTGCAGGACATAGTCCATGGCGTCCAGGCCAGTGGTCTGCACGAAGTTCACCCACGCCACCTGCACCGGGGCGGGCTTGCGGGCGAACACCCCCAGGCGGCTGCCGGCCGTATGGCCCCACAGGTCCACGAGGATGTCGATCCGGTCGCCGCGGATGCGCTCGGCCAGGGCGGCGTCGTCCAGCCCCTTCACCCCCAGCACCGTCGCATGGGCCGGCAGGGCGTCCTCCGCCGACGGGTCGGCGCAGTAGATGAACACCTCCACAGCCGCCGGGTCGTGGTTTTCCAGCACCGGCATGACGAACTGGCGCAGCTGCGAGCGCGTGAAGCTCGGCCCCACATAGCCGATCCGCAGCCGCCGGTCGGGGTTGCGGTCGTTGTCCCAGGAGTCGCGCCGCGCCAAGCCCGACATATAGGCCGCGGTCCAGCGCCGGGCCTCCTCGGCGTAGCGGCGCACCCCATCCCCCACGAAGAACAGGGCGAACAGCAGGAACTCGTGCACAGCCGGTTTACGGAAGGCCTCCACCGCGCCCAGGAACACCTGCGCGGCCTCCTCCGGCCGCCCCTGATGCTGCAGCGACAGGCCGTAGGTCAGGAAAAGCTGCGCATCGAGGTGGTCGAAGTCGAGGGCGTGGCCGAACGCCAGGCTGGCCGGCCCCATGTGCTGGGCGGCGTACAGCTGCCAGGCGATGGCGGCGGCATAGGCCCGGTCTTTCGCCATTCGCTGGGCATCGGCGCCCAGGTTCCGGACGACCTGCACGCTGTGCAGCGTCACCGCCTCGCCCAGGTAATGCCGAGCCGCCTCGGTCTCGCCCGCCGCGAAGAGCGCGCTGGCCAACCAGTACCGGCACTCTGAATCGGCGGTCGCGGTCTGGCCTGCAATGGCGAAGCAGTTGGCCGCCTCCAGGGGCTCGCCCGCGGCCAGAGCCGCCCGGCCCTGCTCCATCAGCTCGGCGGGACTCGAGGCCTCGCGGGCGGGGGCGAGCGGCATGGCGGACTCCGTAGGTGGTCCCCGCGGACCCTCAGGCGCGCCGCTAAACGACACGTTAACCACGTTGACCGACCGTACCCCCATGCCGTCATCCGCAACGTCCGCCGCCGTAGCGGCTCCCGCCTGGCTACAGCCGGCGGAGACGGTGCTGGTCTTCCCCGCGGGCCTTCCCGATTCCCTCCGGTTCCGCGCCGAGGCCGCCGCCCGGGGCGCCGTGGTGGTGGGGGCTTCATCCCTCAGCTTCGATCCCGCCGCCGGCGCCTATGACGCCTGGGAGACCCTGCCCTATATCCATGAGGCGGGCTTCGCCCCGGCCCTGGCCGACGCCATCGGCCGGCACGGCGTCCGGGCGGTCCATTCGCCGCACGAAGTGGTCAGCGGCGTCCTCGCCGAGCGGCTGGGCGACATCGCCCCCGGCGTGCGCCTGATCACCGCCAATCCCATGATGAAGGCCGAGCAGGCCTACCGCGACCTCCTCGCCCGCGCCGGCCGGGGCTATCCGGAAGGCGTCTTCGGCCCGGCCGCCCGCCCGGCCCCGTCCGCGGTGGAACGGGCCGGAATCCTTCGCATCGTCGACGCGATCCCGGGCATGACCGACGGCGACAAGATCGACGCCCTGTTCGAGGTCATGCGCCGTGCCCCGGCGGGCGACATTGTCGAGATCGGCTCCTGGTGGGGCCGATCGGCCGCTCTCCTCGTGCTCCTGGCCCAGCGCCATGGCCTGGGGCCGGTCCTCTGCGTCGATCCCTGGCGGGCCGAGAACCTGCCCCAGGGCGTCGAGGTGCTGGACGCCGCCAGCGCGCGCATGGATGTCGACGAGGCCCTGCGAATCTTCCAGATCAACCTCTCGCCGCTGGCCGGCGGGCGCCTCAACTACATCCGCAAGCCCGCCGCCGAGGCCGCCAAGGCCTACGGCCCCGGCCTCGCCGTCGAGACCGAGGTCTTCGGTCGGACCGGCTATGGGGGGCGCATCTCGGTCCTGCACATCGACGGCAACCATGCCTACGAGAACGTCCTGGCCGATTCCGAGGCCTGGACCCCGCACGTGGCGCCCGGCGGCTGGATCGTGTTCGACGACTACGTCTGGGCCTTCGGCGACGGCCCGCGCCGCGTGGGCGACGACTGGCTGGCCCGGAACGCCCATCGCATCGACCTGAGCTTCGTGACCGGCACGGCGCTCTTCATCCGGCTGGCGGACTGACCCATGCGCCACGAGACCTTCGCCGACGCGCCGCTCAGCGACGAGACGGTCGCCTATCTGCTCGCCACCCGCGGCTGGGCGCGGTTCCCCGGCGTGCTGACGCCGGGCCAGGTGGCGGCCCTCCACGCGGACGCCGGGCGCGTCTATCAGAAGCGCCGCGCCCTGCAGGTCCGGAACGGCGTCGCCGACGGCATGGAGGGCGCGGCCCACCATGTCCTGGGCGAAGGGACCAGTCTCGACGACTTCATCAATCACCTGCCCCTGGCCGACGTCATCGAGCGTCACTTTGGCGGGAAGTTCATCCTGCTGAACTTCGGGGCCGCCATGCACCTGCCGGGCGGCCGGTCCTATACGCTCAAGCCGCATCGGGACGTTCGCGCCTGGAGCCCGGGCTACGCCCTGTCGCTCAACATGCTGGTGATGCTGGACGACTTCACGGTCGAGAACGGGGCCACCCTGATGCTCTCGGGGTCGCAGCATGTAGAGGCCATGCCGCCCCACGACCTGTTCCAGGCCCTGGCCGAACCCGCCCTCGGCAAGGCCGGCGACATCCTCCTGTTCGACAGCCTGGTGGTCCACTCAGCCGCGCCGAACAACAGCCAGGCTGAGCGACGCGCCCTAACCCTCTGCTTCGGCCGACCCTTCATGAAGCCGCACATGGACTGGCCGCGCTTCCTGCCGCCCGCGTGCGAGCAGCGCCTGACGCCCCTGGGCCGCCAGCTCCTGGGCTATCACGCCCGCGCCCCGGAAACCCTCGACGAATATTACCAGCCGCCCGAGCGCTGGACCTTCAAGGCTGACCAGAGATGAGCCCTGCGGACAGCGGCGACCTCGCCGCCGAACGTCGCCGCCTGGAGGCGGCCACCGCCTCCTATGGCGAAGGCGCCGGCGCCTTCGACAGCCGCATGCGCCACTACATGATGCGCACCTTCGAGCCCTTCTTCCGGGACGGGCCCTGCCTGCAGATCGGCTGCGCCCACGGCGACCAGACCAGCCTGCTGCTCGACCGCTTCGACGACGTCACCGTGGTCGAGCCGGTGCGCAGCTTCCTCGACCATGCCCGGGCGCGCCTGGGTGATCGTGCCGTCTTCATCGAGGCCTTCATCGAGAACTTCGAGACCGAGCGGCGCTTCGAGACCATCTTCTTCTCGCACGTGCTGGAGCACGTCGCCGACGCCGTCGAGGCCCTGCAGCGCCTCGGCCGCCTGCTCACGCCCACTGGCCGCCTGTTCGTCACCGTGCCTAACGCCGAGGCCCCGTCCCGGCGCATCGCCGTGAAGATGGGACTGCTCTCTCACCTGGAGGCGCTTAGCGAGGCCGACGTGGCCGCGGGCCACCGCCGGGTCTATCGCCTCGACACCCTCTGCCGCGACGTGCGCGCCGCCGGCCTGCCGATCGTCCACACGGGCGGAATCTTCTTCAAGCCGCTGGCCAACTTCCAGCTCGACGCCCTGATCGGCGGCCCACTGATGAGCGAGGCCTTCCTGGAGGGGTGTTTCGAGCTCGGGCGCGAGGACGCCGCGTCCTGCGCCTCGATCTATGTTGTGGCGGAGGCCCCGCGATGAGCATCCCCGGACGCAAGGTCCGCCTGCGGGCGGTGGAGGAAGGCGACCTGCCGACCCTGCACGCCTGGGCGAATGACGAGGTGCTGTGGGCCAACCTCGGCGGCTGGCGCTTCCCCTCCAGCCTGGATTCCACCCGCGCCTGGTTCGCCGGCCTCAAGGCCGACCAGCGGAACCACCGCTGGGTGATCGAGACCCGCGACGAGGGGCGGCTGATCGGCGCCGCCAACCTCGTGGACATCGACTGGAAGAACCGCAACGCCTTCCATGGCATGCTGCTTGGGCCCGAGGCGGCCCGCGGCCGGGGCTACGGCTTCGACACGGTCATGGCGGTGATGCGCTACGCCTTCAACGAGCTCGGCCTTGAGCGGCTCGACGGCGACATCATCGAGTACAACGCCGCCTCCTTCGCCCTCTACGTCGGCAAGTGCGGCTGGAAGGAAGAGGGCCGCCGCCGGCGCTGGCACTACCGGCAGGGGCGCTTCTGGGACAAGGTCCTGGTGGGCGTCACCCGCGACGACTACGCCGCCCTGGTGAAGTCCAACCGCTACTGGGACGAGGGCGTGGGCTAGGCCTTCAGGACGATGTTCTGGCGGATCACCGCCGCGCCCGCTTCGTCAAGGTCCTTGCGAGTGTCCGACAGGCTCAAGGGACCGGTCAGGGTCGCGTTCACCGCATCCATGCCCGAGGTCTTCGCCTGGCCCCTGGCGATCAGGTAGCGCAGGGAGATGCGCTCGTGGTCAGCGGCGTCCGGCTGGGTGCCGTGCAGGGTGCAGGCATGCCAGATGGCCGCAAAGCCCGCATCGCCGGTCAGGATCTTCTGGCGGACGCTCGCCTCGCCGTACGGGCCGTTGCGGTAGAGCCAGGTGTCCTCGCCCGTGCGGGTGAGGTCGTGGGGGAACACCGAGCCGCCCAGGCGGTGGCTGCCCTCCAGCAGGTAGAGCGGCGCGTCGGCCTTGGTCACCGGATGCAGATAGACATACAGGGTCAGGAAGTCGGCCTCCCGGTCCTTGTAGTCGATCAGGTCCTGGTGGAAGTCGATCCCGTAGAAGTAGGTCACATCCCGATACTCGGGCTTCACATAGGCCCCGAGGTTGTTCACCGGATTGCCGTGGATGCGCGCCCGCAGCCAGTCGGGCACGCTGCGGGCCGGCACGCCGCAGACCACCTTCTTGTTCAGGATCTCGTAGCCCTCGCCCAGCAGGGCGGTCATGGCCTCGACGATGTGCGGCGCCCGCTCCACGAAGCCGAGCCGGTCCTCGAACCGCTCCAGCAGGTTGCGGCCGGGCCGCGGATTGACCCCGGTGTACTGTGGATTGGCGTCGAACTCGGCCTCGCTGAGGAACAGCTCGCCGTCGAACGACCGGGTCGCCCGGATCGCCGCCAGCAGGTCGGCGGCCGCATCCACGTCCACGGGCTGGTCGAACCGGTGCGCGCCGTCGCGGATGAAGTCCGAGACCACCTGCTCCGACAGGCTCGCCGCCGAGGTCCTGGCCATCGCGTTCATGTGGGGGCTCCGATCGCTCGCCCTACACGTCTTACGAGTCGTGTTAACCTCGGCTTACCCTCGCGGGCGCACCTTCCGGCCTGCGACGGAGAGCCATCCTGACACTCGCCATCCTCCAGGCCCGCCTCAGCTCCACCCGCCTGCCGGGAAAGGTGCTCAAGCCCCTCGTGGGGCGGCCGATGATCCTGCGCCAGATCGAGCGCATCCGGCGGGCCCGCCGCCTCGACCAGCTGGTGGTCGCCACCAGCGTCGATCCGTCCGACGACCCGCTAGCGGCCCTCCTTGCGGACGAAGGGATCGAGGTGTTCCGCGGCCCCCTCCACAACGTCCTCGCCCGGTATGTCGGCGCCCTCGACCGCTGGCCCGCCGACACCGTGGTGCGGCTCACCGCCGACTGCCCGCTGATCGACCCCGGGGTGATCGACGCCACCATCGACCTGCTGCACGGGACCGGGGCCGACTACGCCCACTGCCGCACCCAGGAGGCCGGCTATCCCAAGGGCCAGGACGTGGAGGCCATGACCGCCGCTACCCTCCGCCGCGCCGCCGAACTGGCCGAGACCCGTGAGGAGCGCGAGCACGTCACCTGGGGAATCTGGAACCAGCCGGACCTCTACCGCCTCGTCCGCCTGCCGCCGCCGCAGGAATGGGGCCATGTGCGCTGGACGGTGGACCGGCCTGACGACCTGGAGTTCGTCACCGCCGTCTATGAGGCGCTCTATCCGGCCAATCCGGCCTTCACCTCCGACGACATCCGCGCCTTCGTCGCCTCCCGCCCGGACCTTGCCACCTACGGCGGCGATCCGAGGCTCTGATCCTTACGGCGCGTCCGGCAGTTCCGCCGGGTCCACGTCCTTCTCGCGCAGGCGCGCCTCGATGGCCGGGCGCGCGGCCTCCCAGTCGGCCCGCAGCATCCCCAGGCCCACCACGTCCTGGAACCGGCCGCCCTTGCAGACATGCTCGCGGTAGCAGGCCTCGCGCTTGAAGCCGAAACTCTCGTGCAGCTTCCAGACCGCCTCGTTCTCCAGCAGCACCTCGCACCACAGCTTGTGGAAGCCCAGGGTCTCGAAGACGTGGCGCAGGACGATGTACTCCACCTGGGCCCCCACGCCCCGGCCGCGGGTCGACGGCTCAGCCAGGTAGTAGGCCCAGTCGCAGCGGCGGATGATCGGGTCGATCTTGGCGAGATTGGCCAGGCCCACCGGCTCGCCGTCCAGCTCGATGATCCAGTAGCGGCGGTCCTCGGCCGTGAGGGCCGCGGCCAGCCAGCGGTCATGCTCGGCCTGGCTGATCTTGTGGTCGGTGTACATGTAGGCCGCGACATCGGGCGAGTTGCGCCAGCCCAGCAGCCGGGCGCTGTCCGCACGCTCCATCTCGCGAAGCCTGACCGTCATGTCGTCAGCATGTCCCCGATCATGTCCCACGCCAAGGGCTCGCCGCGGCGCAGGTCCCGCGCCGCCGGCCGCCCCAGCACCGCGTCCAGTGCGGCGGGCGGCAGGCCGTCCCCGGGCCGGATGGAGCGCACATTGGCCCGGGTCAGCGGCTCGCCCGCCTTCACATCCGCCGCCACATAGAGCGAGCGGCGGAACTGCACGTTCCCCCGCTCCGAGCCCACGAGGTCGTACTGGGCCCGGCCCAGCGCTCGCCAGGCCGCCTTGCAGTCGCGGACCAGGGCCGTGAACTCCGCCGGCTCCAGGCTGAAGGCCGCATCGGGCCCGCCGTCGGCCCGGGCCAGGGTGAAGTGTTTCTCGACGACGCTCGCTCCCAGGGCCACCGCCGCCACCGCCGCCGCCGTCCCCAGCGTGTGGTCCGACAGGCCCACCGGACAGCCGAACCGGCTCGCCATGTCCGGCACGGTGCGCAGGTTGGCGTCCTCCAGCGGGGCCGGATAGCTCGACACGCAGTGCAGCAGCACCACGCCCGGCGCCCCCGCCGACAGCGCCGCATCCCGCGCCGCCTCGATCTCCGCAAGGTTCGCCATGCCGGTGGAGATGATCAGCGGCCGACCCTTGCCCGCGGCGTAGCGGATCAGCGGCAGGTCCACCGCCTCGAACGAGGCGATCTTGAAGGCCGGGGCGTTCAGGCCGGCCAGCAGATCCACCGCGGCCTCGTCGAAGGGGCTGGAGAACAGCATCACCCCTCGCGCCCGCGCCCGCTCGAACAGGGCCGGGTGCCATTCGTAGGGCGTCTGGGCCTCCTGGTAGAGGTCGTAGAGGCTGCGCCCGTCCCACAGCCCGCCCCGGATGCGGAAGGCCGGGGCGTCCACATCCATGGTGATGGTGTCGGCGGTGTAGGTCTGGATCTTGATGGCGTCGCAGCCCGTGGCCGCCGCCGCGTCGATCATCTGGAGCGCCCGCTCCAGACTGCCATTGTGGTTGCCCGACAGCTCGCAGATGACGAACGGCTCATGGCCGGCGCCCACCTTGCGGCCGCCGATCTCGACCTCCGGGCCGGCCTGCGGATGACTCGACATGCCCCATCCTACGCCCGACGCGCCTGAAAGGCCCGTTAACCCTTCCGCCCCTTGTCGCCGCCGAGGGCCAGGCTGAGGGCGATCCCCAGGGCCAGACCGACCCCGATCCCGCTGGCGATGTTGTCCATGGCCGCTCCGATGACCACGCCGATGGCCAACCCCGCCCCTATGCCGATCCCCAGCTTCATGCTTGCCCCGTGCAACGCTCCAGAATCCCACTTACATAGGGCCCATGTCCGATCCCCGTTCCGTCCGCTGCCTCATCATCGGCTCCGGCCCCGCCGGCTACACCGCCGCCATCTACGCCGCCCGGGCGCTGCTGAAGCCCGTCCTGATCCAGGGCATCCAGCCCGGCGGCCAGCTCACCATCACCACCGACGTCGAGAACTATCCGGGCTTCAAGGACGTCATCCAGGGCCCCTGGCTGATGGAGCAGATGCAGGCCCAGGCCGAGCATGTGGGCACCGAGATCGTCAACGACATCGTCGTGAAGGCGGACCTGTCCCAGCGGCCGTTCCGGCTGGAGACCGACAGCGGACAGGTCTGGCTGGCCGAGACCCTGATCATCGCCACCGGAGCCCAGGCCAAGTGGCTGGGCCTGGAGTCCGAGCAGAAGTTCCAGGGCTTCGGCGTCTCGGCCTGCGCCACCTGCGACGGCTTCTTCTACCGCGGCAAGAACGTGGTGGTGGTCGGCGGCGGCAACACCGCCGTGGAGGAGGCCCTGTTCCTCACCAACTTCGCCGCCAAGGTCACCCTGGTCCATCGCCGCGACGAGCTGCGTGCCGAGCGCATCCTGCAGGAGCGCCTGTTCAACCACGAGAAGATCGAGGTCATCTGGGACAGCGCCATCGACGAGGTGGTCGGCGAGACTGATCCCATGGGCGTCACAGGCGTACGCCTCAAGAACGTCAAGACCGGCGAGACCCGCGAGATTCCGGCCGACGGCGTGTTCATCGCCATCGGTCACGCGCCCGCCTCCGAGCTGTTCAAGGGCCAGCTGGAGATGGACGCCTCGGGCTATCTGAAGGTGAAGCCCGGCACCGCCTCCACCGCCATCAAGGGCGTCTACGCCGCCGGCGACGTCACCGACGACGTCTATCGCCAGGCGGTCACCGCCGCTGGCATGGGCTGCATGGCCGCCCTCGAGGCCGTCCGCTTCCTCGCCGAAGAGGACCACAAGAAGGCGCACCATCCCATCGGCCACGCCGAGGCGCAGAAGATCGGCGCTTGGTAGGACGAGCGCCGGACCACAGGTTAAACTCGGCCGCGTGATCCGCTACGCCCGTCCCACCGACCATGCCGCCATCGCCGAGATGGTGATCCAGGCCTTCGACGGCGACGCCGAGGCCCGCCTGGTCGAACGCTTGCGCGCCGACGGCGACGCCCTGTTCGAGCTGGTCGCGGTCGACGACGACGGCCGCCTGGTGGGCCACATCCTGTTCAGCCGCCTCTGGGCCGACCGCTACGAGATGTTCGCCGCTCTCGCGCCCCTGGCCGTGCGGCCCGGCGTTCAGCGCCGAGGGTTCGGCTCGGCCCTGGTCCGCGCCGGCCTTGAAAGCGCCCGCGAGTTCGGCGCCAGCGGCGTGCTGGTCCTGGGCCATCCCGAGTACTACCCCCGCTTCGGCTTCTCGGCCGAGGCGGCCCAGCGGGTGAAGAGCGTCTATGCGGGCAGTCCGGCCTTCATGGCCCTGGCCCTGGAGCCCGGCGCCTTCGACGAGCCTCTGAACGTCGCCTACCCCGACGCCTTTTCGGTGGTCTGAGCCGGCGCCGCCGGAGCTTCTAGGGCGCGATCGAAAGCCTCCAGCTTCTCGTTGATCTGCCGGATCTCCTCGGCCGTGGCCGTGCGCCGGGCGGGCATGATCGTCCCCAGCACCCGCGTCCGCTCGCCGCCCGAGGCGGTGGGATCGGCCACGGTGTAGGTGCGCACCTCTCCGGCCACGGCCAGGGTCACCTTGCGCTCGGCGGGCACGCCCTGTTTTTCCGGCGACAGCAGGCCGCCCTGGGTGCGCGGGTCCACCCCGCCCAGCACCGCCGGCGACAGATAGGCCTCGCGGCCGGCGTAGCGGTCGGTGAAAGCCGCCGGTTCGCCCCAGGGGCCGGTCCAGCGGTAGAAGATGTGCGCCCCGACCTTGGTCATCTTCACCAGGGTCGGCGCCCAGTACGGGACCACATAGTCGGCGTGGTAGTGGGTCGCCGAGCCCACATGCTTGGCCACATGACCGTTCAGCGCCCGCTCGGCCACCCGCTGGGCCTGCCGCCACAGCGCCGGCTCTGGCGCCCAGCGCAGCGACCCGCCGCAGGTAAAGGTGAACTGGCAGCCGGTGACCCGGGCGGAGCCCTGATAGACCACGCCGCACACCGACTTCGGATAGGCCGGATGGCGCACCCGGTTCAGCACCACCTGGGCCACGGCCTCCTGGCCCAGGCCCGGCTCCCGGGCCGCCTCGTAATAGACCGCCTCGGTCAGGCACTGCAGGGCTCGCCGGCGGTCCTCGCCGCCCGCCTTCAGCACGAAGGGCGGCATCGGCCGGATCGGCAGGTCGGAGATCGGGCGCAGGGCGTTCAACTCGGCCGCTGTCTGCCCCTGCGCCGTCAGGCCCAGGTCGGGGACCTCGTCAATGTCCAGGCTGGCCCAGCCCTCGGGCCGGTTCCACAGGTCGGGCCGGCGCAGGCCGGGATCATGCCTGAGGGCCAGGGCGCGCATGGCCGGATCCATGCGGGCGGCGATCCGTGCCAGGGTCGCCTCCGAGAGATCGCCGGAGGTCAGATGCGCGGTCAGTTGCGCCGAGGCCCGCCCGTCCGGGATCGGATTGGGCGCGCAGGCGGCCACGGCCGCGCCGAGGCCCATCATGGCCAGGGCGCCCGCTCCGTTCCGTATGCGGCGTCGCGTGATCAGGGCATCCCCTCGCATCGAGCGGTGGCATATAGGCCTCGACCGGCGTTCTTTGGACCCCGGCCGGGCGAAAAAGTGGTCCCTGCGGCATTAAGCTTTCGTCAGGCCCCGCCGGGAACCCGTCAGGGTTGCGAAGCTTTCCCTCCGCCCACATTGTCTTGGGCGGCCCGCCCCGGGGCCGCTTCCACTCGGGGTCTGGCATGCACCTTTCGGAGTGGCCGCTACGCCTGGTCCCACGGCGCTCGCCGCCGGTCTGGATGTCGCTCGCCATCTGCGTGGCGGCGCTGGGCGCGGGCATGGTCCTGCGCGGCCTGCTCCTGGGGTTCCAGCACGCCGGCGGGCTCGGCTCCACCACCCTGCCGGCCCTGATCCTGATCTGCGTTTACGCCGGCCCTCGCTTCGGCTGGGGCGCCTTCCTGCTTTCGCTGCTGATCGGCAGCGGCCTGTTCCCCATCGTCCAGCCCTCCGGCGCCACCCACATCTCGGTGGTGGCGATGTTCGCCCTGTCCGGCGCCATCACCCTCGTCTTCTCCGGCGCCCTGCGCGAGGCCCTCCTGCGCCTGGAAGAAGCTGGCATCGCCCAGGAGCGCGCCCGCCGCGCCTCGGCCGATTCCGAAGCCCGCTTCCGGCTCCTTGCCGACAGCGCCCCGATCCTCATGTGGATCAGCCGCGCCGACGGCAGCCGCGAGTTCGTCAACCGCACCTATGTGGAGTGGCTCGGCCTCTCCTACGAGGAGGCCCTGGCCTTCGACTGGCGCAGCATGCTCCACCCCGACGACCTGCCCCGCGTCCTGGAACAGCAGGCCGAGGGCGAGACCTCCCGGCGGCTGTTCACCCTGGAGGCCCGCTACCGCGTGGGTGACGGGGAGTACCGCTGGATCCGCTCGGTGTCCCAGCCGCGCTACACCCCCGACGGGGTGTTCGACGGCTTCATCGGCGTCGGTTTCGACATCAACGACGCCCGCCGGGCCGAGGCCGACCTCAAGCGCATCAACGATCTCCTGGCCGAACGCATCGAGGCGGCGCTGGACGAGCGCGACCAGGCCGAAGCGGCCCTGCGCCGGGCCCAGAAGCTGGAGGCCGTGGGCCAGCTCACCGGCGGCGTCGCCCACGACTTCAACAACCTGCTCACCGTCATCATCGGCGCCCTCGACATGATGCAGCGCCATCCGGACGATCCCGTCCGCCGCGACCGCATGATCGAGGCGGCCCTGGGGGCGGCCCGGCGGGGCGAGCGCCTGACCCAGCAGCTCCTGGCCTTCTCCCGTCGCCAGGCCCTCAAGCCCGAGGCGGTCTGCGCCGATGAGCTCCTCGACGAGGCCGAGCCCCTGCTGCGCCGGGCGGTGGGCGAGGCCGTCACCCTGACGGTCGCCCCGGGCGCCCCCGAGGCGGTGGTCTATGTGGACCCCGGCCAGTTCGAGGCGGCGGTGATGAACCTCGTGGTCAACGCTCGGGACGCCACCCCCGCCGGCGGCACGATCCGGGTCGAAAGCCGCGCCCTTCGCCTCGCCGCCGGCCAGCTCGAGGACCTGGCGCCGGGCGAGTATCTCTGCGTCGCCGTGCACGACACCGGCTGCGGCATGGACGAAGTCACCGCCGGCCGGGTCTTCGAACCCTTCTTCACCACCAAGGCCCCCGGCAAGGGCACCGGCCTTGGCCTCTCCCAGGTCTATGGCTTCGCCCGCCAGAGCGGCGGGGCCGCGGCCATCGAGAGCGCCGCAGGCAAGGGAACCACCGTGCGCATCTTCCTGCCCCTCATCGAGGCGTCCGCCGCCGGTCACGCCGAGGACCAACGGCCGCATGCGGCCGAGGCCCCTTCTCTGCGCGTCCTCCTCGCTGAGGACGACGCCCAGGTGGCCGAACTGGTGGAGACCCTGCTCTCGGACCTCGGCCACCGGGTCACCCGCGCCCCCGACGCCGCCTCGGCCCTGGCGGCGCTGAAGGCCGGTGCGCCGGCCGACCTGCTGCTCACCGATCTCATCATGCCGGGGGACATGAACGGGGTGGACCTCGCCCATGAGGCCGTGCGCCTGCGGCCCGGCCTGCCGGTGATCCTCTCTTCGGGCTACACGGGCGAAGCCGCCGGCGCCGCCGACGGCGCCCCCTGGCCCCTGCTGCGCAAACCCTACGGCGCCGAGCAGCTGGCCGAGGCCATCGCCGATGTCCTGCCCAAGACGCCGGGGCCCGCCCGGGCGCCTGAGACAACCTGACGGGCCATTTAGCGAATCGTCCTTGCGCCCGCGCGTCACGGCGCTATATCTGGAATGACAGTTTTGCTCGGATTGAGCAAAAGTCTCCGCAGTCCGCGCCTGGGTCCGCCGGCGCGTTTTTGAAGGCCTCAGTAATGCTCATTTTGAGCATAAGGAGGATCGGATGGCCGCCGACGGATTCCAGTTCGACTTCACCCCCGAGGTCGAGGCCCTGACCCGCCCCGCATGGGAGAAGGTCAAGCGGCACGTCACCCCCATGGAATGGCGCCGCCATGCTCCGCTGATCGCCGAGATCAACCGGCTCAAGCGCGAGAAGGACGCGGTCATCCTCGCCCACAACTACATGACCCCCGAGATCTTCCACGGGGTCGGCGACTACGTGGGCGACAGCCTGGGCCTCGCCAAGGAAGCCGCCCGCTCGGACGCCAAGGTGATCGTCCAGGCCGGCGTCCACTTCATGGCCGAGACGTCCAAGATCCTCAGCCCTGAAAAGCGCGTCCTGATCCCGGATCTGCGCGCCGGCTGCTCCCTGGCCAGCTCCATCACCGGGGCCGACGTGCGCCTGATCAAGCAGCGCTATCCCGGCCTGCCGGTGGTCACCTATGTGAACACGACCGCCGACGTGAAGGCCGAAACCGACATCTGCTGCACCTCCGCCAACGCCGTGCAGGTGGTCGAGGAAGCCGCACGTCAGTGGGGCGTCGACCGGGTGATCCTGATCCCCGACGAATTCCTAGCCCGCAACGTCGCCCGCCAGACCGACATCGGCATCATCGCCTGGAAAGGCCGCTGCGAGGTGCATGAGCGCTTCACCGCGGCCGACATCCTGGAGATCAAGGCGGCCTATCCGGGCGCGGAGGTCCTGGCCCACCCGGAATGCCCGGCCGAGGTGCTGGAGGTCTCCGACTTCGCCGGCTCCACCGCGGCCATGAACGACTATGTGCTGCAGAAGAAGCCCCGGCGGGTGGTGCTAATCACCGAGTGCTCCATGGCCGACAATGTCGCGGCCGATGCGGTGGACACCGAGTTCGTGCGGCCCTGCAACCTCTGCCCGCACATGAAGATGATCAGCCTCGAGAACATCTACGAGGCTCTGGTCAATGACCGCTACGAGGTGACCGTCGACCCCGCGGTGGCCGAGCGCGCCCGTCTGGCCGTCCAGCGCATGGTCGACCTACCGCCCCCGGCCCGTCCGGCCCGCTACGATCTGGTCAAGGCCCGCCACCATGTCGACGTGGAGCTGATCTGATGGCCCCGTTCCGCCAGGGCCGGGCCTCTCCGCCCCGTCCTCCGAAGCTCCCGAAGGAAGCGAAGTAGGATGGCCGAGCGCCTCCGCCACGACGGCGTCGTCGTGGTGGGCGCGGGCTTGGCCGGTCTCACCGCCGCGCTCGCCGCCGCGCCTGCCCGCGTCCTGCTGCTCACCGAGGCGCCGCTGAACTTCGGCTGCTCCTCGGCCTGGGCCCAGGGCGGCATGGCCGCCGCCCTCTCGCCGGACGACTCCCCCGCCCTGCACGCCGCCGACACCGTGGCCGCGGGCGCGGGCCTTGTGGACGAGGCCATGGCCCGGCTGCTGGCTGAGGAGGGGCCCGCCGCCGTCCGCGCCCTGGCCGACCTCGGCGCGCCCTTCGACCGCACCGCCGACGGCGCCTTCGCCCAAAGCCTCGAGGCCGCCCACGGCAAGCCCCGGGTCGCCCGGGTGAAAGGCGATCAGGCGGGCCGCGCCATCATGCAGGCGGTCACCGTCGCCGCCCTGGCCGCCCCCCACATCCAGGTCCGCACCGGAGCGAAGCTCACGGGCCTGCTCCAGGCGCCCGACGGCCGCATCCGCGGCGTGCTCGCCGAACTCGACGGCCGCCCCACCGAGATCCTCGCCCGCGCCGTAGTTCTGGCCACCGGCGGGATCGGCGGCCTCTACGCCGTCACCACCACGCCCGCGGAGCTGAAGGGCGAGGGCCTGGGCCTCGCCGCCCTGGCCGGAGTCGTCATCGCTGACCCCGAGTTCGTCCAGTTCCATCCCACGGCGATCGACATCGCCCGCGATCCCGCCCCCCTCGCCACCGAGGCCCTGCGCGGCGAGGGCGCCCTGCTGGTGAATGGCGCCGGCGAGCGGTTCATGCCCAGCTATCACCCCGCCGGCGAACTCGCCCCCCGGGACGTGGTCGCCCGGGCCATCCACGCCGAGCGCGCCGCGGGCCGGGGCGCCTTCCTCGACGCCCGCGAGGCGGTGGGCGAGCACTTCCCGGACGAATTCCCCACCGTCTTCGCGGCCTGCATCTCGGGCGGCGTCGATCCGCGCCGCCAGCCGATCCCGGTGGCCCCGGCGTGCCACTACCACATGGGCGGGGTCGCCACTGACGCCGACGGGCGCACCTCCCTGCCCGGCCTGTTCGCCGCCGGCGAATGCGCCGCCACCGGCGTCCACGGCGCCAATCGCCTCGCTTCCAACTCGCTACTGGAGGCCGCCGTCTTCGGCGCCCGCGCTGGCCGCGCCGCCGCCGCCGAACCGGGGACCGAGGGCGCCTTCGAAGCGGTCTCCGCCCCGCCCCTGCCGCTTGAGGCGCTGCAGCGGCTGCGCGAGGCCATGAGCCGCCATGCCGGCGTCGTCCGCGACGCCGAGGGCCTGGCCGCCCTCCTCGCCGAGATCGCCGCCCTGGAAGCCGCCCACGGCCGCGCCGCGTCCCTCGTGGCCGCGCGCCTGGTGGCCGGCTGCGCTCTGGAGCGCCGGGAGAGCCGCGGCGGCCACTTCCGGACCGACTTCCCCGACGCCCTGCCGCCCGCCCGCACTTTCGTCACCCTGGCGGACCTCGACCGCCGGGCCCTCAGGTACGCCGCCGAATGATCGAACCGCTCCCCGACCTGCTGATCCAGCCCATCGTCCGTCAGGCCCTGGCTGAGGACCTGGGCCGCGCCGGCGACGTCACCGCCCAGGCCTGCGTGCCGGCCGACGCCCAGCTGTCCTGCACCTTCGGAGCCCGCCGGGGCGGAGTGGTGGCGGGCTTGGCCTGCGCCCGCCTGGCCATCGCCGAACTCGATCCGGCCGCCGTCTTCACGCCCCACGCCCACGACGGCGAGGTGGTGGCGGCGGGCGCGGTCCTCGCCGAGGTGCGCGGCAATGCCCGCGCCATCCTGTCGGCCGAGCGCACCGCCCTGAACCTCCTGGGCCGCCTCTGCGGCGTCGCCACCCTCACCCGCGACTACGTCGCCGCCGTCGCCGGAACTCACGCCCGCATCACCGACACCCGCAAGACCACCCCGGGCCTGCGGAGCCTCGAGAAGTACGCCGTCCGCTGCGGCGGCGGGGTCAACCACCGCTTCGGTCTCGACGACGCCATCCTCATCAAGGACAACCACGTCGCCGCCTGCGGGTCGGTGGGCGAGGCCGTGCGCCGGGCCAAGGCCTTCGCCGGTCATCTGATGAAGGTCGAGGTGGAGGTCGACAGCCTCGATCAGCTGCACGAGGCCCTGGCCGAGCGGCCCGACGTGATCATGCTCGACAACTTCAGCTTGGCCGACATGGCCGAGGCGGTCCGCATCGTCGCCGGCGCCGTCACCCTGGAGGCCTCTGGGGGCGTCACCCTGGAGACCGTCCGCGCCATCGCCGAAACCGGCGTCGACATCATCAGCGTCGGCGCCCTCACCCACTCGGTGAAGGTCCTGGACATCGGCCTCGACGCCTGACGCGGCGGGGCGCGGCCCCGCCTTGAACCTTGGCGCGCTCTGTGCGACCTCGCGCGCCATGAGCGACAAGACCGATACCCCGCCCGACCGCCTGTCGGTGGACCCGAACAGCCCCTACTACGACGCCGAGGTGCTCGCCCGGAACGTGGGGGTGCGCTTCAAGGGCCAGGAGAAGACCAACGTCGACGAATACTGCGTCAGCGAAGGTTGGATCCGCGTGACCGCCGGCAACGCCCGCGATCGCCGCGGCAATCCCCTGACCATCAAGCTGAACGGCCCGGTCGAGCCGTACTTCCGCGACTAGGCCCTCGCGGGGGCGCGGCCCGCCCCCGGCCTTCTCCCGCCCTGACGACGCGCCGCCCGGGCCGAAACGCCCGTCGGTTTCGCGCGCCCGCGCTGAACACCTCGGGCACGCACGGCGAAGCTTTCAGTATTAATACTCCGTAATATTCTTAAATCCGCGTCATTACCTCGTATTCACGGGAGTTCTGACCACCCCGGAAGTATTCGCTCCTTCGTCGACGGACGCAACGCCCGCCGCGCACCGCAAAGAGGGAACGATCATGTACAAGCCCACCTTCGCCAGCCGCATCTCCGGCATCGCCACGCTCGCCCTCGCGGCCCTGCCTATGGCCGCCCTGTCCACCGCCGCCCAGGCCGCGCCTCAGGCCGCCCCCCTGGCCACCCCGGCCACCGCCTCGCAAGGCCTCGACCACCTCACCTCCCAGGGCGAGCCTGCCCTCCCCCGGGCCTACGCCGTCCGCTGACCCCCCAACACTGGCGGATGTGCGGAATCGGGCCCGCGGCACGCCCTACCGCGGGCCCGAAACTTGTCAGGCCGCCTCGACCAGCACGACCTCGGCGTCGTCCAGCGCCTTGACCGTCAGGACGGCTTCGTCGCGGATCGCGGCCCCGTCCCGGGCATCCAGTCGGACGCCGTTGACTTCCACGGACCCGACCGCCGGCACCAGATAGACGTACCGCCCCTCGCCCACGGCGTATTGGGTCGTCTCCCCGGCCTTCAGCGTGGCGCCCGCCACCCGCGCATCGGCGCGGATCGGCAGGGCCTCCTCATCGCCGGCCAGGCCGCTCGCCAGGGTGACGAACTTCCCGGCCCGGTCGCCCTTGGGGAAGGGCCTGGAGCCCCAGGCGGGCTCGCCGCCCCGGGCCCGCGGCAGGATCCAGATCTGGAACAGCGTCGTGACGCCCGGTTCGAGGTTATATTCCGCATGGCGGATGCCCGTGCCGGCGCTCATCACCTGCACGTCGCCGGCCTCGGTGCGCCCCCGGTTGCCCAGGCTGTCCTGGTGGGTCACCGCCCCCTGCCGCACATAGGTGACGATCTCCATGTCGGCGTGCGGATGCGGCGGGAAGCCGGACTGCGGGGCGATCTCGTCGTCGTTCCACACGCGGATCGGGCCCCAGCCCATCCGGGCCGGGTCGTAGTAGTTGGCGAACGAAAAGTGATGGCGGGCCTTGAGCCAGCCGTGGTCGGCGCCGCCGAGGGCGGCGAAGGGCCTGCGTTCGATCATCGTGATCTCTCCTGGGGCGGCGCCGGTTGAGCGCGCCGCCGCTGTCGGAGGTCAAGATAGTTCATCCATTTCAGCGACAAATGCGCACGCGAGGAGAAGATCGTTGCCCGTCTGGAAATTCTTGAGTCGCCGGAGCCCGCGTCGCCCGACCGCCTTCAGCCGGTGTTCATCCCGGCCCGCCTCTGCTACGGCCAAGCTTCAGGAGGCTCACATGACCAAGACCATGGCTCTGATCGCGGGCGTTGCGGCGGCCCTGGCCTGCGCCGGAACGGCGACCGCCCAGCGCGGCCCTTCCGCGCCGTCCATCACACTGTACGAAGGGCGCAACTATCAGGGCCGCTCGATCACCCTCACCGGCGTCACCCCCGACCTCGGCGCCTGGCGCTTCAACGACAAGGCCCAGAGCGCCCGCATCAGCGGCGCCTGGCGGCTGTGCGAGCATGACGATTTCCGCGGCCGCTGCCAGGAGATCCGCGCCGACGTGCCCGACCTCACCCAGTACGGCCTGATGGCCCAGGTCTCGTCGCTGGAGCCCGTGGGCGGCGGCCGGCCCGGCCCCGGCGGTCCCGGCGGCGCACCGCCGCGTCCGGGCGACAACTGGGGCCCGCCCGGCGGCGACGCCCGCGGCGTGGACGGGACCCGCACGGTCTTCTTCGCCCGCCCCGCCGTCCGCGGGGTCGACGTGGCCGCCGGCAAGACCGGCGCCGACGCGTACTGCCGCCGCCAGGGCCTGGGCCCGGCGGTCTGGTACGACTCGAGCGAAAAGGCCAACCGGGCGATCGCCCCGGACGGCCAGATCATCGGCCGCTCCACGGTCCTGCGCGACCTGCTCTGCGCCCGCCGCTAGGTTCGTAAGCCAAAGGCCCCCGCGCGCCGGGGGCCTTTCCTTTTCCGGCGCTGGGACTGCCCCTCAGGGCCGCGCCGCCAACCAGTCGCGGATCGCGCGGTTCACCTGATCCCTGGCGTCGTGCTGCACGAAGTGAGCGGCCGCGGGGAACATCACCAGGGTGGTGTCGGCGTCCACATGGTCCCAGGTCCCGCCGTGGCCGGCGGCGTTGAGGGCCGTGTCCTTCATACCGTGGATCACCAGGGTCGGCGCCTTCACCCGCAGGCCCTCCGGCGCCGGCGGGGCGGCCGCCTCGCCCGTCCCCCGGGGATAGTTCGCGCGGTAGTAGTTGAGCATGGCGGTGAAGTCCGACCGCCGGAAGGCCTCCACATAGCCGGCCTTTTCCGCCGGATCCTTCACCCAGCCCGCCAGGCCCTCGGCGGTGAGGGTTTTCTCGAAGCCCGACTGCTGGAAGTTGCGGGCGTACTGGCTGTTCTTCTGCTGGGCCTCGTTGGTCGCCATCTCCCGGGCGAAGCCCGCCGGATGCGGCACACCCAGGATCACCAGCCGCCGCACGAGGTCCGGCCGGTTGATGGCCACCTGCCAGGCGATGGCCGCGCCCCAGTCATGGCCCACTACCACTGCATCCTTGCGGCCCTCGGCGCCGATCACCGCAGCCACGTCGCCGATCAGGTTCGGCATGGCGTAGGCGGCCTCGCCCTCGGGCTTGTCCGAGAGGTTGTAGCCCCGCAGGTCCACGGCGGCGGTGTGCCAGCCGGCCGCGTTCAGCTCGGCCATCAACGGCTTCCAGGTGGCCCAGTAGTCGGGGAAGCCGTGCAGCAGCACGACCAGCGGGGCGTCCGTCGCCGCGGGTCCATCTACAACATAATGGAGCCTCACCCCGCCGTTCGTGGCGGTGCGATCCTGCGGCGCGGCCATGGCCGGCGCCGCGGCGCCCAGCGTCAGCGCCGCGGCGAGCGCCATCAGCGTGCGGATCATCAACTCCTCCCCGGATTGTTTTACGGCGCAGGCTATCACGCCGACCGGCGAGGGCGATCCCCGTTCTGTGAGGCGGCCTAGCGATCGTCGACTTTGCCGGCCGCCGTGCCCACGGCCGCGCCCGCCGCGGCGCCTACCGGGCCGCCCACGACCGCCCCGGCCACAGCGCCGGTTGCGGCCTTCTGCTCGGTGCTGTGCCCGCAGGCCGACAGCATCAGGGCCGCGCCGGCGGCGACGCCGATCAGCGAAATCATCTTGGTCATGGCGGATCTCCTTCGGGGTGCGTTGCCGGAAACACCCTCGCCGCCCACCGGTTCCGCTCAAGCTTAGACTTGGCGCTAAAGATCGTCCGGCCACATTTATAGATAAGGCGGGAATGTGGAGCAGTATATCTCGTCATGAACATTGATTATTCCCAGTTCCCGCAAGTGGCCCGCCCTTTGCCATAAGCTTGCGTCAGTGGTTCATATCGGAACAGCCCGGGGTGCGACCGTCAGTCCTATGCTGCGATGCAAAAATGACTTGCGCGGGCGACGGAGTTCCTTCATACATCCTTCACCATTTGCCGTCGCCTAGCCCCACTTGCGGATCCGGGGTCAGGCCTGCCGGCGGGCGCTGCCAGCAAGAGCAGGAGCGACCGCGGCGACAAACGTCGGGGGGCCTCTAGACGCCCTCGCGGTCAGGGAACCGAGAGTCTTGAAATTTGGAACGCAGGCAGGCGCCGATTGGCGCGTGCTGATGAGCGCCGCCTTGATTGGCTCAGGCGTCGGTCTGAGCCTTGGCGCAGCCTATCTTGCCGGGGGCATGGCCCAGCACGCCGCGGAGCACAGCCGCGTGGCGCGCATCGCCGAGGCCGCCGCGGGCGGCTATTCCGACGCCGTGCTGCAGGACGAAGCCGCCCTGCGCCTTACTCAGCAGTCCACCCAACAACCGGCCGGTGCCTTTGTTCCCGGCTCGTCGCGGCAGCTCGCCGCCCTCAACGATCGGCTGCAGGCCAAGGGCGACCAGGCCCCCGCCTCGGCCCAGCGCGACCTCGAATGCCTGACCCAGGCGATCTATTACGAAGCCCGCGGTGAAAGCCGTCAGGGCCAGTTCGCTGTGGCCCAGGTGGTGATGAACCGGGTGAAGCACCCGGCCTTCCCGCAGACGGTCTGCGGCGTGGTCTATCAGGGCGCCGGCAAGCGCAAGGGCTGCCAGTTCAGCTTCGCCTGCGACGGCTCCATGCGCCAGGGCCGCGAGGCCCAGGCCTGGAACGAGGCCCGCAAGGTCGCCTCCCGTGTGCTCGCGGGCGCCGCCGTCGCCGACATCGGCTCGGCGACCCACTTCCACACCACCGGCGTCGCCCCGGCCTGGGGCGCCCAGATGCGCCGCGTCGCCCAGGTGGGCGTCCACGTCTTCTACAAGTTCGGCCCCCGGGGCGTGATCCAGGCCCCCGAGGTCGCCCCCGCGGTGCTCACCGCCGGCCTGCCCGAGAAGCCCATCGAGTACCGGCTGACCAAGACCGTGAACATCGAGGCCGGCGAGGAGACCGCCGACGCCACTCCGCTCCACCCGGCTCCGGCCCATATCGCCCCGCACGCCGCCCCGGCGGCCGCCGGCGCCGGCCGCCCCGCCGTGGATATCAAGCCGGCCCCGACCCACTCCGCCAAGGGCGCGGACTCGGCTGTCCTGAAGGCCACCCCGGCCTCGGCCGCGGCCGCCTCCTGAGGCTTCCCGGCCAACGCTTGCGGGCGGACGTGAGTCCGCCCGATGCTGCCGCCGACCCTTTCCGCGCGAGGCCGGCGACCATGTCCAAAGATACCCGTCAGCAGCTGGCCCGGGAGCTGCTGGGCTGTGAATACGAGCAGCTCACCCCGATCCAGCGCAGCGTCATCGACCTGGTGGCCACCGAGGCGCCCACCTTCGCTAGTCCCGAACTCAACCTCGACGCCCGCACGCCAGGCCAGAAGCTGGCCGACAGGGTGGCCGCCATCGGCGGCTCCTGGGGCTTCATCATCGGCTTCGCCGTCTGCCTCGCCCTCTGGATGGGCTGGAACGCCTGGGGCAAGTCGCTGGGTCTAGCCTTCGACCCCTACCCCTTCATCTTCCTCAACCTGATGCTGTCCACCCTGGCGGCGGTGCAGGCTCCGATCATCATGATGAGCCAGAACCGGGCGGCCGAGCGCGACCGCAAGGCCGCCGAGCAGGACTATATCGTCAACCTCCGGGCCGAGCTTGAGATCATGCACCTGCACGACAAGCTCGACGCCTTCCGCCGGCAAGAGCTGATCGAGGTCGTCCGCCGCCAGAACGAGGCCCTGCGGATTCTGCGCAAGCTGCACGCAACGCCCGCGGGAAAGGCCTAGGCCCGCGCCGCGCGCCTGAGGGCCTGGGGCGGCTGGCCGAAGGCCCGCAGGAAGGCCCGGCGCATCCGCTCGGGATCGCCGAAGCCCGATATCTCCGCCACCCGGTCGATGGGCAGCCGCCCGGCCTCCACCTCGGTCCGCGCCGCTTCCAGGCGCAGCCGCTCCACCGCCTTGGCCGGGGTCGTCCCGGTCTCGGCCGCAAAGGCCCGGGCGAAGTTGCGCGGGCTCATGGCCGCCCGGTCCGCCAGTTCCTCCACCGTCAGGGGCCGGGAGAGGTTGGCCCGCATCCAGTCCATCAGCTCCGCGAACCGCCCGGTCCGGCCGCCCAGGTCGAGGAGCGCCGAGAACTGCGACTGACCGCCCGGCCGGCGCTGATGCACCACCAGTTGCTGGGCCGTGCGCCGGGCGACCTCCAGCCCCAGGTCCTCCTCGATCACCGCCAGGGCCAGGTCTATGCCCGCGGTGATCCCCGCCGAGGTCCAGACGTTCCCGTCGCGCACGAAGATCCGGTCCGCGTCCAGCTTCACCTTCGGATAGCGCCGGGCGAAGTCGTCGGTGCGGCCCCAGTGGGTGGTGGCCCGCCGCCCGTTCAGCAGCCCGGCCTCCGCCAGCAGATAGGCCCCCGAACAGATGCTGGTCACCCGCCGGGCCCGGGGCGCCACGGCCTTCAGCCAGGCGACGATGGCGGCCAGCTGGCCCAGGGCCCGGGTGCCGTCGCCACCGGAGATCACCAGGGTGTCGTGCGGCCCCGCGTCCAGATCCTCCGCGGCCATGGGCGCGCCCGACGAGCTGGTCACCAGGCCGCCGCCCGGCGCCAGAACCCTGAGCTCATAGGCCCCGGGGCGCAGGCGGGCGGCGATCTCGAACGCCGCCAGAGGGCCGGCGGCGTCCAGGATCTGGAAGCCCGGAAAGATCACGACGGCGACCTGTCGGCCCATGCGGTTATGTCCGGATCAGTGGGATTAATGGCATTTCTGCCAGACGGTGCCCCGACTAGGGTGCAGGCGTCAACCAACCGGAGCGTCCCTCCATGGCCAGCCTCAGCATCGTGATCGCCCTCTATCCCGGGGTGACCCACCTGGACTTCACCGCCCCGCATCAGGTCCTCAGCCGCACGCCCGACGCGGAGGTGATCGTCGCGTCCCTGGGCGGCCGGGACATGGTCGCCGACGGCCTCGCCTTCACGGGCCTCGCCGACCTCGCCGCCATCCCCGCCTGCGACGTCCTGCTGGTTCCGGGCGGCTTCGGCTGCACCGAGGCCATGCTGGACGAGGCGTTCATGGCCGAGATCCGCCGGTTGGGCGGCCAGGCCCGCTATCTCACCAGCGTCTGCACCGGCTCGCTGATCCTGGCCGCCGCGGGCTTCCTGACCGGCCGCCGGGCCGCCTGCCATTGGGCCTGGCGCGACCTGCTGATTCCGTTTGGGGTGACCGTGTCCGACGCCCGCGTCGAGCGCGACGGCAATGTCATCACCGGCGGAGGGGTCACAGCGGGACTCGACTTCGCCTTCACCCTGCTCGCCGAACTCGCCGGCCGCGACTACGCCGAGGCCGTGCAGCTGGGCCTGGAATACGCCCCCGACCCGCCGTTCGTCGCCGGACGGCCCGAGCTCGCCCGGCCCGAAGTGCTGGCCCAGGTCAAGGCCCTCATGGCCGCCCACACCGACCACCGCGCCCGCCAGGCCGCCGAGGCCGCCGCCCGGCTGACCCCCGCCTAGAGGACTGGTCGAGGACCAGGACCCTACCGGCTGACCGTGATGGCGTATCCATTGGCCGCGGCCGTATGCGCCACGTCGGTCACGGCGTTGGTGCTGGCCTGGTTGATCACCACCCCCGCAGACCCCGGCCGGGCGCCGCCCCTGGCGAAGGTCCCGCCCTTGACCATCAGGGCGAGATCGACGCCGCCGCCGTTCTGGGTGATCGCCAGCCGGCCGGCCGCCCCCGCCGCGCCCACCACATGGCTCAGCGTCACGTCGGAGAGCGTCCCCGCCATGTCGCCGGCCAGGGCGTAGTCCATCCGCGAGGCGACGCTGTTGACGGTCAGGTTCGCGGTCGGGTCGCCCGCCGTCGCGCCGAAGTCGTGGACCGCCGCGCCGCCCTCGACCCGGTCGGCGGGCCCCGAGATGCTGGTCACTGCGCCCCCCGCGCCGATCGAGGCGTTGGCGCGGATGCTGTCGGCGAGGGCGGGGGCGGCGACGGCGATCGAAGCCGCCAGGGCCGGCCCGGCGAACAGTCGCCGCCGGGGATGCGATCTGACACTCATGGGCGGCGGCTCCCTTTGCTCACGCCCTGACGCCGGAGGGGCGCGGACACAGGTGGCGGACTGACCGATCAGGAGAATCCCGGCCAGTCTCAAGGCGGCGAGACGTCGCGCGCCGCACTCGCTTCCGGAGCCGCGTCCCCGCCGCGACCATTCGCCTCGTTCGCGCAGGGGCCGTTGGCGAGGGCGCTGGCGCCGGTTCCGGGTTGCGGTCGGGCCGCTTCACGGCTTCAACAGCAGGATGAAGCTTATCCTCGCCGCGCTCGCGGCCGCCGCCATCGCCGGGACCGCCATGGCCGACCAGCTCCCGCCGAAGAGAATCTTCGAAAGCCCCGACCTCAACGGCCCCCGCGCCCGGGGCGTGAAGCTGTCCCCCGACGGCCGCTCGGTGACCTACATCAAGGTCCGCGCCGACGACCTCACCGTCACCGACCTTTGGGTGGCGGACGTGGCCGGCGGCGAGCCGCGCCTGCTGATCGACGGCAAGAAGCTCGCCCCCGACGCCCGCGAACTCTCCGAGGCCGAGAAGGCCCGCCGCGAACGGGCCGGCGTCGCCACCCGCGGGGTGGTGGACTACGCCTGGGACGACCAGGGCAAGCTGATCCTCGCCCCGGTAGAAGGCGACCTCTACCTCTATGACATCGCCGCCGATCAGGTGCGCCAGCTCACCCGCACCCCGGGAGACGAGATTGACGCGCGCATCAGCCCCCGGGGCCGCTACGTCTCCTACGTCCGCGACGACAACCTCTACATCACCCCCGTGGACGGCGGCCCCGAGCGCGCCCTCACCGAGGGCGGGACCGAGCTGAAGAGCTGGGGCACGGCCGAGTTCATCGCCCAGGAGGAGATGGACCGCCACACCGGCTATTGGTGGAGTCCCGACGAGGCCCGCATCGCCATCGCCCATGTGGACCAGACCGGCGTCGACGTGGTGGACCGCCCCGAGGTCGAAGCCACGGGCGCCAAGGTGGTGGCCCAGCGCTATCCCCGGGTCGGCCGACCCAACGCCGTGGTCGAGCTTTATGTCCAAGACCTGGCCTCGGGCGCCCGGGTGAAGGTGGACCTTGGCCCCGATCCCGACATCTATCTGGGCCGCGTCCACTGGTCGAAGGACGGCCGCACCCTCTACGTCCAGCGCCAGAGCCGCGACCAGCGCCGCCTGGACCTGATCGCCGTCGATCCCGCCACCGGCAAGGGTCGGGTGATCCTCACCGAGACCAGCCCGCACTGGGTGGACCTCACTGACGACTTCCGCCCCCTGTCGGACGGAACCTTCCTCTGGTCGTCAGAGAAGAGCGGCTTCCGCCACCTTTATCTGCACGACGCCAGCGGCAAGGCGATCCGCCAGCTCACGCGCGGCGACTGGCAGGTGGCCGAGCTCCTGGGCGTGGACGAGGCCCGGGGCGTGGCCATTTTCAGCGCCAACAAGGACGTCCCCGTCGAGCGCCGCATCTACGAGGTCTCCTACCGCCGCCCCGCCGAGCCCCGCGCCCTCACCCCGGCCGGCGGCTGGTGGAGCGCCGAAGTGGCCCGCACCGGCGGCGCCTTCGTCGGGACCTATGAGGATCCCCGTGCCCCGCCCCAGACCGCCCTCTACCGCGCCGACGGGACCCGGGTGCGCTGGATCGAGGAAAACCGCCTCGCCGAGGGCCATCCGTTCTGGCCCTACCTCGGCCGCCTGCGCACGCCTGAGTACGGGACCATCCCCGCCGCCGACGGCAGCCCGCTCTGGTACTCCCTGCGCACCCCGCCGGGCTTCGATCCGGCGAAGAAATATCCGGTGATCGTCCAGGTCTATGGCGGCCCCGGCAGCGCCCGAGTCTCCAAGACCTGGCAGAGCCCCGAGGACCAGATCCTCCTCGACGCCGGCTACATCCTCTTCAAGCTCGACAACCGCGGCACGCCGAACCGCTCGGTGGCCTTCAAGACCGCCATTGACCGCCGCCTCGGCCAGCTCGAGGTGGACGACCAGATCGCCGGGGCGAAGTTCCTCCAGAGCCTGCCCTATGTGGACGCCGACCGCATCGGCGTCACCGGCTGGTCCTACGGCGGCTACATGACCCTGCTGCTGCTCACCGCCCCGGACAGCCCCTTCAAGGCCGGGGTCTCGGGCGCCCCGGTCACTGACTGGACGCTCTACGACACCCACTATACCGAGCGCTTCATGGGCACGCCCCGGGACAACCCCAGGGGCTACGAGGCCTCCGAGGTGGTCCGCCGCCTCGACCGCCTGCAGCCCGGCAGCCTGCTGCTGGTCCACGGCATGGCCGACGACAACGTCACCTTCGACCATTCCACCCGGGTGATGTTCGAGCTCCAGGCCCGGGGCGTGGCCTTCGAGACCATGGTCTATCCGGGCCTGCGCCATCGCGGCGGCTGGACGCCCATGAACCGTCTCCACCGCGCCCTGCAGACCCTCGACTTCTTCGATCGCAAGCTGAAGTAGCCCGCTCGGCGGGGCTGAGCCCTACGGCTTGCGGAACTTCATGACGAACTGGTCGGTCTTGCCGCGGATCGAGGGGTCGAAGACGCTGGCGGCGTGAGGGTCGGCGGCGTCGCGCAGCAGCGGGCTTTCGGCGACGAACTGGAAGCCCGCCGCCTCCACCTCCTGCCGAACGATGGCGGGCTCGATGCGGTGCACCTTCTGGGCCGCCTCCAGCCCCGCCCCCGGCGCGGCCACATGGTCGACGATCACATAGAGCCCGCCGGGCTTCAGCGACCTGAAGATCTCGGCGTTCACCTTCCCCGCCCAGTCCTTGGGGAACGCCGCCAGGTGCAGGTCGTGGTAGTTCTGGACCGTGAGCACCAGATCCAGCCCGTCGGGCAAGTCGAGGGCGCCCAGGCTCTCGCGGCTGGCGGTGACGTTGCCATAGGAGCCAGCCACCTGGTCCAGGCTCTCACCATAGCTCGCCTGGAACTTGATGAACTCATCCGGCTGATAGGCGTGGACCCGGCCCTCAGGCCCCACCGCCGCCGACAGGATGCGGGTGAAGTAGCCGCCCCCCATGATGAAATCGGCCACCTGCTGCCCGGGCTTCACCTCGGCGAAGGCCAGCAGTTCGCCGGGCTTGCGGGGGCCGTCGCGGGCCACGTCGGCGGCAGGGCGTCCCGGATCGGCCAGTGCGGCGGCGATGTGGGCAGGCGTCGCGGGGGTCTGGGCCAGCGCCGCTCCCGCCAGGGCCCCGCCGCCCAACAGCAGCGCCGCTGCGGCGGCTCCGATCCAGCGGGCCTTCAGACTGCGTTCCATGGGCGAGAACCTCCCTTCGCCGGTTGCTAGCCGCCAGCGTAACACCGGTTTTCGCCCGCTTCGAACCTGAACCAATCCTGACCTTGGGGGTTCAAGCGGCGTTCAGTCGGGAGGCCTACATTGCAGTCCTCCTCGGGGTTGAACCGAAAGGACCAAGGTATGAAAAAGTATGTGCTTGTCGCCGCGGCCGTCCTGACCGCCGCCGGCCCCATCGCCACCGCCACCACGGCTGCGGCTCAACCCCGCGAAGTGCGTCAGGAGATGCGCGACGTTCGTCAGGTGGAGCGCAAGGCCGCCCGCGACGGCGTGGTGACCCCCTCCGAGCGCCGTCAGATCGCCCGCGAACGCCAGGACGTGCGTCAGGCCCAGGCCCGCTACGACCGCCGCCGCGCCGACAGCTGGCGCGGCCGCCCCGAGTGGCGCGACTATCGCGGCGCCCGGGCGGGCTACTGGTACGCCCCTGGCTACGGCTACAGGCCGTACACCCGCGGCTACACCTGGCGTAAGGGCGCCTACGTGCCCCGGGCCTACCGCAGCTACTATGTGCAGGACTACGGCTACTACGGCCTGCGCGCCCCGCCGCCCGGCCACCGCTGGGTCTATGCCGACGGCAACTTCGTGCTGATGGCCGTCGCCACCGGCCTGATCGCCCAGGTGATCGCCAACGGCTGGTAAGCCTTGGCAGGACCTCCCGACAGGTCTTGGAGAGCCCCCGGGAAACCGGGGGCTCTTTATTTGCGGCCTTACGCGGGCTGCGGCTCGGTCGGCGGCTTGCCGCTCAGCCGGTCGGCCAGCTTGAAGACGAAGGGATTGGCCACGATCGAAATCAGCGCCCCGGCCAGGATCAGGTCGTGAACGCTGCGGCTCATGATGTCGAGCTTCAGCCCGACCCCGGCCAGGATGAACGAGAATTCGCCGATCTGGGCGAGGCTCGCGGCGATCAGCAGGCTGGGCGTGCGCTCGAGCCTGAAGAGGCTGGTGATGGCCAGGGCGGCCACCGACTTGCCGGCCACGATGATCGCCACCACCGCCACTACCGCCGCCGGCTGCTCCAGCAGCACCCGCGGGTCGAACAGCATCCCCACCGAGACGAAGAACAGCACCGCGAAGGCGTCGCGCAGCGGCAGCGCCCGCTCGGCGGCGTTGTGGCCCAGCGGCGTGCCGTTCAGCACCACCCCGGCGATGAAGGCGCCCAGCGCGAACGAGGCGCCGAACACCGCATAGGCCAGGTAGGCGATGCCCAGCGAGATCGACAGCACGCCCAGGGTGAACAGCTCCCGCGAGCGGGTGTGGGCGATCCGCACCAGCACCCAGGGCAGCACCCGCGCGCCCACCACCAGCATGAAGGCCACGAAGATCACCACCGAGAGCAGGGTGCCGCCGATGGTCATGGCCACCTGCCCCCAGTCGGTCGCGCCGCCCGACTGAGCGCCCGCCACCGCCAGCAGCGGGACCAACACCAGGGCGATGACCATCACCAGGTCCTCGACGATCAGCCAGCCGACGGCGATCTTGCCAGTCTGGGTCTTGATCTCCTTGCGCTCCTCCAGGGCCCGCAGCAGCACCACCGTCGAGGCCACCGACAGGGAAAAGCCCATCAGCGCGGCCTCGGCGTCGCCCAGGCCCATCAGCCGCCCCACGCCCCAGCCGAGAACCGTGGCCACGATGATCTGAACCAGCGCCCCGGGCAGGGCGATCTTGCGCACCGCCAGCAGGTCCCGGGGCGAGAAGTGCAGGCCCACCCCGAACATCAGGAGGATGACGCCGATCTCGGCCAGCTGCTGCGCCAGGCCCGTGTCCGCCACCCAGCCGGGGGTGAACGGCCCCACCACGACCCCCGCCAGCAGATAGCCCACCAGGGGCGACAGCTTGAACCGCAGGGCGATCATGCCCAGGACAAAGGCCAGCACGAAGCCGCCCACGAGCATGAGGATCAAGCTGTCGTCGTGCGGCATCGGCTCTCCTTGTTGTGCGTCCCTTGGAGGTGCAGGCCGAAGCCCGGCAGGTCAAGAGCGGCGTTCTGGAAAGTCCCCCGCCGACCAGGCCTAAACGGGTCATGGTGAAGGTAAGCCGCGAGCCCGCGCCCAGGTTTCAACTCGCCGGCGGCGGCAGGACCTCGAGGGCGGCCGTCAGGGCCGCCAGGTCCGGGGTTTCGCCCGCCCGCAGAGCGTCCTCCACCGCTGCGGCCGCCTCGGTCACCTCGGGATGGCCGAATACGCCCCCCGAACCCGCCAGCTTGTGGGCCCGCGCCAGCAGCTCGTCGGCCGGCGCCCCGCCGCTGCCGCGAATCCAGGCGAGGTCGTCCGCTGCGCGGGCAAGGAAGCGCTGGCGCAGCGCCATCAGGGGATTTGCGGAGGAGTCGGAGGACGTCATGTCGCGCTATCTTGCCGGGTCACGTCATGTCTAGCATGACGCCCCCTTCGTCGCCCCTATGCAGGAACCCGCCTTGAGCCCGTCCGAGACCGCACGCCTGGCGGCGCTGCATGAATACGACGTGCTCGACACCCCGTCGGAGGCGGCCTTCGACCGCATAACCCAGCTCGCCGCCGAGCTGTTCGACGCGCCCATGGCCTTGGTCACCCTCATCGACGCCGAGCGCCAGTGGATGAAATCCGCCTATGGCCTGACGCCCCGGGAAACCCGGCGTGAGGACGCCTTCTGCAACCACACCATCCGTTCCGACGAGGTGCTGGTGGTGCCCGACGCCACCGCGGACCCGCGCTTCCGGGACAGCGCCCTCGTCACCACCGACCCCAAGATCCGCTTCTACGTCGGCGCCCCGCTCACCAGCCCGGACGGCCAGCGGCTCGGGGCCCTCTGCGTCCTCGACCAGCGCCCCCGCCCCGTCCCTAGCACCCAGGACCAGCATCGTCTGTCGGTGCTCGCCGCCGCCGTGGTCAGCGAGATGAACCTGCGCCTGGCCACCCGCCGTCTTGATCTGGCCCGCCGCCAGGCCGAGGCCTTCGCCGAGGCGCGATCCGAGTTCCTGGCCAATATGAGCCACGAGCTGCGCACCCCGCTCACCAGCATCATCGGCTACGCCGGCATTCTCGCCGCCTCGACCAACCTTCCCGAGCGCGAGCGCCAGTTCGCCGGCAAGATCAACGGCGCGAGCCAGGCCCTGCTGGCCATGGTCAACGATGTCCTCGACCTCGCGCGGCTCGATTCCGACCCCGAGGACGAGCCCCACGGTCCCACCGATGTCGGCGAGGTGGCCCGTGGGGTCCTCGACCTGGTCGCCGAACAGGCCCGCGCCAAGGGCCTGGAGCTGCGCTTCTACGCCCCCTCGCGCCTTCCCCACGTCCGCGCCCCTGTCCCCCGCCTGCGGCAGGTGCTGCTGAACCTCCTTTCCAACGCCGTGAAGTTCACCGAGTCCGGCCATGTGGCGGTCAGCGTCGAGGTGGTGGACGGCCGCCTCGCCGTCCATGTGGCCGACACCGGCATCGGCATCGCCGCTGATCGGCTGGATGTGGTCTTCGAGCGTTTCGTCCAGGCCGACTCCACCGTGGCCAAGCGGTTCGGCGGCGTGGGCCTCGGCCTGACCATCGCCCGGCGCATGGCCGAGCGCATGGCCGGTAAGCTGTCGGTGAAGAGCGAGCTTGGCCGCGGCAGCGTCTTCACCCTCTCCCTGCCGGTGGAAGCGGCGGCCTGAACCGGCCGTAGGAGCCGCTCACCCGTCCCAGGGGGCTCCCGGCGACCACCCCCCCTCACCTGCTCTGCGGGAGCTCCCCTAAAGGGGAGCATTGCTCATCCCCCGTTCATCCGCCCTGCGCTCAAATCCGCCTGCAACGCCCCCGCGTGTCAGCCGGAGCCCGCCAAGTGCGTCACGTGACCAGGAACCTCGCCGCCGCGGCCGCCCTTGCCGCGGGCGGCGCCCCTGCGGCCCTTGAGGCCGCCATCCCGGCTGGCTTGCCCTGGGTGGTGCAGCCGGCCGATGCAGCCTGCCGCACCCAGCTTGAACTGGCCGCACGGTCGGGCGCGGTGACGCCCGTCACCTTGATCTCCGACGGGCGGGTGGTCAGCCTGACCTTCGCCAAGGCCGACCTGCCCGAACGCGCCTTCCTGCCCATTCGCATCGACCGCGTCCGCTATTCCAACCTGGTGCTGCGCCAGCCCGACGGCGTCACCGGCGAACTGTTCCTGTCCGAGGAGGCCGAGGCGGCCCTGCGCAAGGGCGCGGTCCTCGACATCGCCTGGCTGGCCGAGGAGCCGGTGTCCGTCTCCCTGTCGGGCTCCGATCAGGGGCTCGCCGACCTGCGGGTCTGCGGCGCCCAGATCGCCGCCCAGGCCAGGGCCCGGGCGGCCGCCGAGGCCGAGGCCAAGGCCCGGGCCGAGGAGGAAACCCGCCGCGAAGCCGTCGTCGAGGCCCAGCTCGAGGCCGCCCGCGCCCAAGCCGCTGCCGCCGAGGCCCAGCGTCGCCGCGTGGAGGAGGAAGCGGAGCGCCAGCGCCGCCTGGAGGCCGAACAGCGCGAACGGCTCTACGCCGAGGCTCGCCAGCGCGCCTATGACGAGGAAGCGGCCGCTCGCCGTCGCGCCTGGGAGGAGGAGCAGTCCGGCTACTACCGCGCGCCCCAGCCGCGCTATCCGACCTATCCCCAGCCCACCTATCCGCAGACCACCTATCCCTACCGGCCCTGGTAGCCCCCCGAGCCGGACCGAGGAGCGCCCCACAAACGAAGAAGGCGCCGCTCGCGCGGCGCCTTCCCGAAAGGTCTTGACCCGATCGCCTACTTGCCGCCGGCCTTCGCCCGGTAGTCCAGCGGCGGCGGGCGGTCGCCCACCATCGCCTCGTAGCGGAAGTCCGGGCCGCGCTTGGCGGCGAGCTCGGCCTTGGCCTTCTCGATGGCCGCCGGATCGCGGAACAGGGCCGCGCCGGTCAGGGCCAGGGACTTGGCCGCCACCACGCCGCCCTTGATGGCCATGGACGTGCCGCCCGCCGCCACCGCCTGCCACGAGTGGGCCGGGGTGCCGGGCACCCAGGTGGCCGCCCGCATGCCCACGGTGGGCGTCACCCAGCTCACGTCGGCCACGTCAGTGGAGCCGCCGCCGTCGCCGCCGATGGTCATGGGCTGCACCTCGGCCGCGCTCTCCAGCCGGGCGTTGCTGACCGGGAGCTGCTTCTGCATGGCCTCGGCGAAGGCCCGCTCCTCTGCGTTCCAGACCACCCCGCCCACGTCGCGCAGGTTCTCGTCCATGATCCGGGCCAGGGTCTCGTTGGGCAGCATGTTGTAGACGCCGCCCGTCTGCTCGAAGGTGACCTTGGTCTCGGTGGCCATGGCCGCGCCCTCGGCGGCCTTCTTCACCCGGGCCATCACGTCACGCACCACCTGCGGGTCGCGGTGCCGGACGTAGTAATAGACCTCGGCCTTCTCGGGCACGACGTTCGGAGCGCTGCCGCCATCGGTGATGACGTAGTGAATGCGCGTCCCGTCCGGCACGTGCTCGCGCAGCATGTTCACGGCGTCGTTCATCACCTCCACCCCGTCCAGGGCCGAGCGGCCCCGCCAGGGGGCGGACGAAGCGTGAGCCGAGGCGCCGGTGAAGCGGAACTTGCCGCTGATGTTGGCCAGGCTGACGCCCTGGCTCGCGTCATTGGCGTCGCCGGCGTGCCAGTGCAGGGTGGCGTCCACGTCGTTGAACAGGCCCGCGCGCACCAGATAGACCTTGCCCGAGCCGCCCTCCTCGGCGGGCGAACCATAGACTCGGACCTCGCCCTTCACGCCATTGGCGACCATCCATTCCTTCAGGCTGATGGCGGCCTGCACCGAGGCGGCGCCGAAGATGTGGTGGCCGCAGGCGTGGCCGGCGATCCCGTCCACCGGCTTGCGCTCCGGCGTCGCCGCCTGGGCCAAGCCCGGCAGGGCGTCATACTCGGCCAGGATGCCGATCACCGGCCCCTCGCCCGTCTTGAAACTGGCGACGAAGGCGGTGGGCATGCCCGCCACGCCCGCCTCTACCTTGAACCCGGCCTTCTTCAGCTCGGCCTGCAGCAGGGCCGAGCTTTTGTGTTCCTGGTAGCCGACCTCGGCGTAGTTCCAGATCTGCAGGGCCACCTGGCCGAGGCGCGAAGAGGCCTTGTCGACGCTGGCCTTGATCGCCGTCCGGTCCCCGGCCGACAGCGGCTCGGCGTTCGCCGCCCCCGCCAGGCTCATCGCCGCCACAGCCGCCAGAAGAAGCCGCTTCATCAAACACCCCCAACATCAGCAAACAGAGGCGTAAGTCGTAGCAGGCGGTTTTCGGACGCCAAACCCCGTCCGGCGCGACACCGCGCCCCAGGGCCTGAGCAGCGCCGAAGGCCGGAAGGCGCGGGCGTTACACCGGGTCGTAGTTGAGAATCGGGGCCAGCCAGCGCTCCGCCGTGCGCAGGTCCCAGCCCTTGCGGCGGGCGTAGTCCTCCACCTGGTCCCGCTCGATCCGGCCGACGCCGAAATAGTGGCTCTCCGGATGGGCGAAGTAGAGGCCCGAGACCGCCGCCGGCGGGGTCATGGCGAAGCTCTCGGTCAACTCGATCCCGGCCGCCTCGGTGGCGCCGAGCAGCCGGAACAGCGTCGCCTTCTCGGTGTGGTCGGGCTGGGCCGGATAGCCGGGCGCCGGGCGGATGCCGCGGTACTGCTCGGCGATCAGGGCGTCCACGTCGAACGGCTCGTCCGGAGCATAGCCCCACAGCTCGGTGCGCACCTTGCGGTGCATGGCCTCGGCGAAGGCCTCCGCCAGGCGGTCGGCAAGGGCCGTGAACAGGATGGCCGAATAGTCGTCGCCGGCGTCCTTGAAGGCCTTGGCCTGGGCCAGCTCCCCGTGGCCGGCGGTCACCGCAAAGCCCCCCAGATAGTCGGGCTTGGTCCCCACCGGGGCGATGAAGTCGGCCAGGGCCGCATTGGCCCCATCGCCCGACTTGATCATCTGCTGGCGCAGGGTGTGCAGCCGGGCCAGTTCCGTGGTCCGGGTCTCGTCGGTGTAGAGGACGATGTCGTCGCCGTCGGCGTTGGCCGGCCAGAAGCCCACCACGCCCCGGGCCTCCAGCAGGCCCTCCTGGATGATGCGGTCCAGCATCCGCTGGGCGTCGTTGTAGAGGTCCGTGGCGGCCTTGCCGACCACGTCGTCCGACAGGATGTCCGGGAAGCGGCCCACCAGTTCCCAGCTCGCGAAGAACGGCGTCCAGTCGATGTGCCGGCGCAGCTCGGGCAGGTCGTAGGGGGCGAAGGTCCGCACGCCCAGGAAGCTGGGCCTGGGCGGATCATAGGCGCCCCAGTCGGGGCTGAAGGCGTTGTCCCGGGCCTCCTTGAGGCTCGCCCGGGCGCGGGTCCCCTGGCCGCGGGCGAACTGCTCGCGCACCCGCTCGTACTCCGCCGCCGTCTCGGCCAGGAACTTCGCCTTCTCCGTCGGCGAGAGGAGGTTCGAGACCACCCCCACCGCCCGGGAGGCGTCCAGCACATAGGTGGTCGAGCCGGACGGATAGCGCGGCGCGATCTTCACCGCCGTGTGGGTCTTGGACGTGGTCGCCCCACCGATCAGCAGCGGGATCTTGAAGCCGCGCCGCTCCATCTCCGACGCCACGAACGCCATCTCGTCCAGGCTCGGCGTGATCAGGCCCGACAGGCCCACGATGTCGGCCCCGCAGGCCTCCGCCTCGTCCAGGATTCGGTCCGCCGGCGCCATGACCCCGAGGTCCACGACCTCGTAATTGTTACACTGCAACACCACGCCGACGATGTTTTTTCCGATGTCGTGCACATCGCCCTTCACCGTGGCCATCAGGACCTTGCCCGCGGACTCCCGCGGCTTGCCCTCCTTCTCGGCCTCCATGAACGGCATCAGATAGGCCACGGCCTGCTTCATCACCCGGGCGGACTTCACCACCTGCGGCAGGAACATCTTCCCGGCCCCGAACAGGTCGCCCACCACATTCATCCCGGCCATCAGCGGCCCTTCGATGACCTGCAGCGGCCGCTCGGCCCTCTGCCGCGCCTCCTCGGTGTCGGCCTCAATGAATTCGGTGATGCCGTGGACCAGGGCGTGCGTCAGACGCGCCTCCACCGGCTGGTCGCGCCAAGCCAGGTCGACGACCTTCGCCGCCCCCTTCTGGCCCTTGTACTTCGGCGCCAGCTCCACCAGCACCTCGGTCGGCGACTGGCCGTCCGCGCGCTTGCGGTTGAGGATCACGTCCTCGACCGCCTCCCGCAACTCGGGCTCGATGTCGTCATAGACCGGCAGGTCGCCGGCGTTGACGATGCCCATGTCCATGCC
>Ga0065721_10049142_pt1 | contig 44486 bp, 29 predicted proteins | sample Mesricmetagenome_FD_59108 | JGI IMG/M metagenome (GOLD analysis project Ga0065721, IMG submission 59108) | Mesophilic microbial community from rice straw/compost enrichment Sample: eDNA_1 v2 (version 2) | ecosystem: Engineered > Solid waste > Grass > Composting > Bioreactor | place: USA: Davis...
GGGGGGCGGGGCGGGAGCCGCCTCCAGCCAGTCGGCAGGACGGCTCTTCCGCGGGCGGACCTCGGTCTTGGGCTCCACCGCCTGCGCGGGACGGTTGGCCAGAGCCTCCGGCCCGACGACGCAGCGGCCGACGAAGGTCGCGCCCTCGGCCACGGCCAGAGCCGCGGCGGTCACGTCGCCCTGCACGTTGGCCTTGCTGGTCAGCTGCAGGCAGTCCTTCGCGACCAGGTCGCCCTGGTGCTTGCCGTCGATCACGATGGTGTCCGCCTCGATGCAGGCGTTGGAGTGCGCGTTGGGGCCGATGTGGACCTCGCCGGCGCGCACGCTGCCCTCGAACGAGCCCAGAACCTTCAGAACGCCCTCGACCACGAGGTCGCCCTTGAAACGGGCATCAGGGCCAAGGACCGTCACCTGTTCACGAGCCTGTTCACGGGCGTCCATGCAAAAAACTCCTCGAGCCGCGGGTTCCGTGCGGCCCGAGGACTTATCGGTTGTCGCCCGCCTACTCCTTGAGCTACTTCGCCTCGACTCCGAGCTGATCGAACAGGAAGGCGTACATGTCCACAACCTGCTCGATGCGCTGGCTGAGGCTGCTGCCGATCCCGTGCCCGCTGTTGGCGCTGGTCCGCAGGAGCGCCATCGAGCCCACCGCCTGCAGGCGCGCCGTCATCTTCCGGCTTTGCATCGGGTCCACGCGGGGATCGTTCGCTCCGGTCAGGAAAAGCACCGGCGGGTACGCAACTCCTTCGCGCACGTTGTGATACGGCGAGTAGGCGTACAGCGCCTTGAAGTGCTCGGGGTTCTTCACCGTGCCGAACTCAGGGATGTTGAACTCCCCATTCGGCGACAGCTCCACCCGCAGCATGTCGTAGATGCCCACGCTCGCGATCACGCACTTGGCCGCGTCCGGGTGCTGCGTGAACGTCGCCCCCATCAGCAGGCCGCCATTGCTCCCGCCCATGATCGCCAGGCGATCCGGGGTCGTGTACCCGGCCTTCACCAGGTGCTTGCACACGGCGTAGAAGTCGTCGAAGACATTCTGCTTGTTGGTGAGGTTGCCCTGGTGGTGCCACTCCTCGCCGTACTCGCCGCCGCCGCGGAGGTTCGCCTCCGCGAAGATCACGCCGTGGTCCAGCAGCACACGGACCTCGGGCCGCAGGCGGGGCGTGATGTTCACGCCGTAGCCGCCGTAGCCGGTCAGCAGGCAGGGGTTGTTCCCGTCCAGCTTCGTGTCCTTGCGCCGGATGATGTTCACCGGCACCTTCGTGCCGTCCGCGCTCACCGCGAACTCGCGGACCACCTCCACGTCCGACATGTCCACCGTCGCCTTCGAGGAGATCGGCGCCTTGGCCGTGCTCCCCGTGGCCGGATCAAAGGTGAACCACGTCAGCGGCTGGGTGTAGCTCACGTTGGCGAAGAGCACCGAGTCGCCGGCCCCGTGCAGGGGCACGATGTCCCCCACGTCGCCGATCTCGAACTGCTCCGGCCCCTTCACGCGCTTGCCCTCGTAATCAAAGACGCGGATCTCCGAAGGCCCGCCGCGCTGGTAGGTGACGTACACGAAGTGCTCCGTCCCCGCCAGGTTGCCCGTGTGCTCGCCGAACTCCGAGACGATCACGTCATCGCCCTCGGGGATCAGCTCGCGGGCGTCCGCGACCTTTTTCACGTCCGAGCCGTCGTTGGAGATGGTCAGTTCCAGCAGCCTGCCCTTGGGGGCGTTCAGGCGGCTGACCATGAGGATGCTGGTCGTGCCGGGGGTGCGGCTGTGGCCGAACTCCGCCTGCACGACGCGGTCCTCGTACACATCAAGCTGATGCCACTTGCCGTCGAGCGTGCGGACGTAGTGCTGGAACTCGCCGCCGTCCCCCTTCTGCATGTTCACCAGAACGACGCCCGCCTCGTTGGTGAAGACCACCACCTCCGCGATCTTGGGGAACTCCTTGCCGATCTCGTAGGTGTCCTTCTCAACCGGCGTGCCCAGCTCGTGCCGCCAGAGCTGCATGTAGAAGTCGCGGTCTTCGTCGGGCCGCTCGCCGGGGTAGGGATAGCGCGTGTAGTACACCGACTTGCCGTCGGGCGCCCACGCCGCGCAGCCCCCGCCCGTGCCGTTCTGCACGCGCGGGATGCGCTCGAAGACCTGCTTGCCGGTGGCGACATCAAAGAAGAACAGGTCGCCCGACTCGCTCCCGCCCTGGCTGAGCGACACTGCCACCAGCTTGCCGTCGGGGCTGGGCACGAACCAGTCGATCGCGGTGGTGCCCTCGGGGTTGAGCACGTTGGGGTCCACCAGCGTGCGGGCGGTGTCGGGGTGATGGGGCGAGTTCATCACCACCAGGAAGGGCTGCTGCTTGGGCGGCTGACGCTTGATCGCGAAGAGCCGACCGCCGTGGTAGCTCAGGCTGTAGTAGGACTCCGTCGTCGCCGAGAGCACCTCGGTGACGCGCCGGCGCACCGCGTCCACGCCCGGCAGGCGATCGAGCACCGAGCGGGCGTAGGCGTTCTGCGCGTCCGACCACTCCTTCACCTTCGGGTCGTTCCAGTCCTCCAGCCACCGGTACGGGTCCACGACCTTTACGCCGTGGTAGGTGTCCGTCACAGGCTTGATGGGCGTCGCGGGCGGCGTGGGGTTCTGGGCCAGCGCGGGGGCGACGAGCACGGCAAGAGCGAGCACGGAAGCAGAGCGCATGCGGAAGTCCTCCTGTTCCGGCGCGGGCGTGGAGGCACGCGGGCGCGGGAACACAACAATAAGAGCCCCACCGCCGCCCCGCCCGTCACCACTCTGCCGCGGCCTGCTCCTTCATCGCCGCGTCAAGATGGCGGCGCACCGTCAGGAACATGACGCAGTACATAATCAGCGCCACCAGGGGGCCCAGGCCGCACGCCAGCGCCCCCACGGTGTAGAGCAGCGGCCCCACCCACATGAAGCGCCTGGCGTCCTTGTACAGCTTGTGATCGGGGAACCGCGGCGCAAGCCACCGCAGGTAGAGCATCGACGCGAAGAAGTGCACCGCCGACGCGACCAGCTGCAGGAGCACCACGCCGAGCGCGAACAGGACCCACGCGCCCGATCCCCCGGCTCCGATCTGCTGCGTGGCCCCGGCGAACTCGTCGGACACGAACGTTCCCACGAAGCTGACCAGCGCGATCGCCGCGTTCACGAGCACCGCGACGCGGACGAACAGGCGCGCGTTCTGCCCGCCGTAATGCTGCAGCCGGATGTCCGGCTCGCTGAAGAGCCACCACCCCACCGCGGACACGATCGAGACCCCGGCGGAGAGAATCGCGGAAAGAAGCTGAGCCTGCCCGTAGCCCGTCGCGCCCAGCACCCCCGTGCCGAACCCGACGATGATCGACCCGATGACCGACACCAGGATGAGCGTCACGCCCAGGTGCAGCTTGCGGAGATATTCCGGCGCGCTGTGCACGAGCCGGTCGCCCTCATACGAACGCGCGACGGGCTCGCCGCATTCCGGGCACAACCCCTCCCGCGGCAGCCCCACCAGGCTGTACCCGCAGGAGAAACAGACAGCTTCCTCGTTCGAAGGCGCCCCCGCCCCGCCGTCGAGCCCGACCGCATCGTCATCCATGCCGCGCCTCCCGCGCGGCAGTGTACCGACCCGGCTGTGATCTCAGTGGTGGCCGCCGCCCCTGGCCCGCACCTCGTCGATCGCCTTGACGATCCCCTCGGGCGTCACGTTCTCGTAGAGAACCTCGTCGATCAGCGCCGCGGGAGCGGTGCCGCAGGAGCCCAGGCACTCCAGCTCGATCAGGGTGAACTCGCCGTCATCGGTGGTCTCGCCGACGTCGATGCCCAGCTTCTCGCGGATGGCGTCGGTGATCTGCTGCTGCCCGCAGAACTCGCAGGCGATGGAGCGACAGACCTGGATCAGGTGCTTGCCCCGCGGCTTGAGCCAGTACTCCTCATAGAAGCTCGCGGTGTCGTAGACCTTGGAGGGTTCCACCTGCAGGAACTCGGCGATTTCCAGCATCGCCTGGGGCGGCACCCAGCCATACGCGTGCTGGACCGTGTGCAGGCAGGGGAGCAGCGCCGCCTGCCGCGTCTCGTACCGGGGCAGGACCTTCTCCGTCAGCTCCGCCTTCATGGAAGCCGTCAGGTACGGCTCCGCCCGGCGCTCCACCTTCATCCCGGCCGAGTTCTTTGCGATCCACGCCATAAGGACCCCATCGTAGCTCGATCGGAACGGGCGAACGACCCCGGATTGTGTTGCCTGAATAGGTGAAGCGCGGTATTCTCACCTCCTGTTGCAGGCCGCAACAAGAGAAGGGAAAAAGCTATGTCGAAGATGGGCGGTAATAAGTTCGATCAGCGCTTCCCGAGCAACACAATGGGTCGCAAGACCGACATCAAGATCGGCGGTCCGATGCAGCGCACTGCCGATCGCCTGGGACCGGCCAAGCCGATCAAGGGCATGTCGAGCAGCACCGTCCGGACCAACCAGGCGGCGCTGAATCAGATGCTCAAGTCCCCGGTCACCACCAAGGAGAAGATCACCGCCAAGGTCTCCGGCGTGAAGAGCACCTTGACCTCGGCCAAGAACACCGTCGCCGACAAGCTCAAGCTCAGCAACCCCATGGACCGCGCCATGCGGGCCCAGGCCAAGATCCAGAAGAAAACCGGTAAGTAACCGGTCCAACCCCTCACGCAAGGAGACCTCCTTTGTCCAAGTCCGGCAACATCCCCCCGAAGGCGCAGAAGGTTCTGGGCATCAGCAAGGGTCAGAAGGTCCTTGGCATCGGCACCGGCCCCCAGGCCAAGAAGCCCACCGGCCTGGCCGCCGCCGCCAAGAAGATCACCGGCGCCCTCAAGCCCGGAGCGGCCAAGCCCGGCGCCGCCCCGAAGGCCAGCGGTTTCACCCCCGCTACCACCAAGAGCACCAATCGCCTCACCCCCGCCTCGCCCGTCATCGGCACCCGCGGCAAGCAGGGTGTCCACGGCGGAACCATCGAGAAGCAGCGCATGAACGACCGCCTCAAGAAGGCCGGCCTGGGCGGCATCTGAGCCCGCTCATCGCACCACGAAAGCAAAAGCCCCCGACGACCGTCGGGGGTTTTTTTGCGCGCCTGCTTCTCAGCTCACGCCCCCGGCTTGGACAGCGGGACTGACGACGTGGTGCCCACTGTGCACGTCCCACTGCCCACTGTTCCTGACGTCAGTCCGCCGGCGCGTGATCCACGCCGCGGAGCTGGGTCAGTCGGCGGACCACCGCCCCGGCGAGCTGTCCCTCGCGCTTCTCGTTGCCGAAGCGGCCGACACGGGCTTCGATCCGCAGCGGCTGGGGGTCTGTCGCGTTCATGTCCAGCCGCCGCACCCTCAACTCCACCGGCTCATCTCCCTCGGTGCGGATGGAGTAGATGCGCTCTTCCGGGGTCGAGCGGCCCTTCACCAGGCCCATCTCCACACGCCGGACGGCCAGCTCCACCGCCGCGTCCACATCCTCCCAGTCCGCCACCACCTCGCGGACCGGGGGGCCTTGCTCATTCCATAAAGGCTTGGAACAGCCGGGCAAAGAGCATCCGACGGGGATCCCCGCCCCGACAAACCAAGCAGAGACCAAACAAATATGCACACGGGAGCGGCCCATAGTTGCCCTGTCCCGTATCATAAAGACCCCCGACTGCGCGTGCCCCGGGGCGCTGGAGAGCGTCGTTGGAAGTGAGCATCCGAGTGCCTTCCGGTTCCGAGCGTGTCTCGGTCCTGGGGTCGGCCGAACGCAATCTGAAGATGATCCGCGAGGGGCTGGGCGTGAACATCGTCGCCCGCGAGGGGCGAGTCCACCTCTCTGGCTCGAAGCAGGCCGTGACCGCCGCGCGCCGGGTGCTCGAGCGCCTCGTCGAGGCGGCCGCCGTTGAGCCCCTCGATCGTCAGCAGGTTCTCGACCTCATCGCCGAGGAGTCCGGCCAGCAGCGGCGCGAACGCCGCGGCTGGGAGGTCGCCTCCAACGGCGAGACCAGCCCGGTCTTCGAGCCCGAGCCCTGGGACGGCAGGCTGAGCGTCTACACAGGCGGCAAGGTGCTCCGCCCGCGCACGCCGAATCAGGAAAAGTACTTAGAAGCCATCCGCAACAACGACCTGGTCTTCGGCATCGGCCCCGCGGGCACGGGCAAGACCTACCTCGCCGTCGCCGCGGCGGTGCACCTGCTCAAGACCGGGCGCGTGCGGCGCGTCGTGCTCGCTCGCCCCGCCGTGGAAGCGGGAGAAAAGCTCGGCTTCCTCCCCGGCGACCTGCGCGAAAAGGTCAACCCCTACCTGCGGCCCCTCTTCGACGCCCTCAACGACATGATGGACTACTCCACCGTCGCCCGCTTCCTGCAGAGCGACGTGGTCGAGGTCGTGCCCCTCGCCTTCATGCGCGGCCGCACCCTCAACAACTCCGTCATCATCCTCGACGAGGCCCAGAACACCACCCGCGGGCAGATGCTCATGTTCCTCACCCGCATGGGCCAGGGCTCCAAGATGGTCGTCACCGGCGACATCACCCAGATCGACCTGCCCGACCCCACCGAGAGCGGCCTCATCGACGCCGCCCGCCGCCTTTCCCGCACCAAAGGGGTGGAGTTCGTTCACTTTGAGAAGTCCGAAGTCGTCCGCCACGACCTCGTGCAGCGGGTCATCGAGGCGTACGGCGAGGAGGCGCTGGCAGAAAGCGTGACGCGGCCGAGAACCCGCCGCAAGACCGATAACCGTGGAAGCGAATCGGCATAACCGCCGATGATGTAGATACCCCCCACCGATGCCCCGCGATACGGACACCCACACGCCCACGACGCGCACCGGCTCCCTCAGCCGCAGCGTGCGTGCCCGCCGCGCCCACCCGGGCCGGTTCTGGGGCATGGGCACGCTCGCCCGGATGCTGGACGCTCTCGCCCAGCCGAGCCTCGGTTGGGGCGTGGTCATCGCGGTGGTCTTTTCCCTGGTGTGCACGGGCTTCGTGATCTGGGCCCGCACGCAACCGCTGGTCGCAGTGGGCCGGGTCATGGACGAGACGCGCCTGGTGCGTGTGCCCATGACGGTGGTTGATGAGGCGGCGACGGCGCAGGCCAAGGAGCTCGCCCGACAGTCCACGCCCCGCGTTTTCCGCCCCGATCCCGCGGCGTTGAGCGCGCTGGTGGATCCGCTGGAGACGCTGCCCAAGAGCCTCGCCAGCGCGGAAGACGTGAACGCCGTGGACCCGCAGATCCGCGAGGAGTTCGCCCTGACGCCGGAAATGCTGAAGGCGCTGAAGAGCCAGGTCGCGGACGGCGAGCCCTCGCCCGAGTGGAAGGCGCGCGTCCGCAAGCTCAGCGACCTGCTCCACCGCCGCCCCATCCTCGAGGCGCAGACGTGGCAGCGGGCGCTGCAGGAAGGCGCCACCCCCGTGGTCTCGATCGTGGACCGCGACCGCATGGACATCCCCAAGTCCGACCTCATCAACCTGGGCGACCGCGAACGCCTGGAGCGCGCGGCGGAGGAGCTGGCCCGTGCCGCGGGCTTCACCGGGGCGCTGCGGACGATGGTCACGCACCGGCTGGTCTCGCGCGGGAAGCCGACCTTCACGTTCGACGAGGCGACGACCTCGCTGCACCAGACATGGGCGGCCAACGCGGTGAAGGACATCGAGCGGGTCACCGCCCCCGGCCAGATCATCTTCCAGCGCGGGACGCAGCTCACCCAGGCCCAGGCGGACCTGTACCGCGCCGAGCAGAAGCAGTTCGACGAGCAGGTCCGCACGAGCTATGGCATCGCGCACAACGTCGCCATCTTCGGCGCGTGCTTCGCCATCACGCTGGCCCTTGCCGGGTACACCTTCCTCTTCTGCCCGCGCATCCGCCGGAACGCCTCCCGCATCGGCGGCGTGGCGATGATCCTCGGCGTGGCCCTGGGCGTGGCCGTCGTCGGCACGGCGCAGGCCCCCGACCTGGCGGCCCTGTTCTCCATCACCCCGACGCTCTTCGTCGCGCTGCTGCTGGCCATCGGCTATGACCGGCGAGCGGCGCTGGCATATGCCCTGCTCCACGCCCTGCTGGTGAGCTTCGCGCTCCGCGAGACCATCGGGCACATCTCCATCACCATCACCGGCATCGCATGCGTGGTGTGGACGGTGAAGGAGATCCGCGACCGCAACTCCCTCTTCCGCACCTCGGTCTTCACCGCCACGGGCGTGGGCCTGGCGACCATCATCTTCGGCGTGATGGAGCGGCCGATGACGCCGGAGATCGCGCCGGTGGTGCTGCGGGAAATCGCCCTCGATGCGATCCTGTCCAGCGGAGGGGCGATGTTCGTCGGCGGCATCACGCTCTTCATGCTGCCGGTGATCGAGCGGGCCTTCAACGTCACCACCGGGCTCACGCTCATCGACCTTCGCGACCCCAAGCAGCCGCTGCTCAAGGAGCTGCAGTTCCGCGCTCCGGGCACCTACAACCACTCCCTCAACGTCGCCTCCATCGCCGAAGCCGCTGCGGAGGCCATCGGCGGCGACAGCCTTCTGACCTACGTCGGCGCGCTCTACCACGACGTGGGCAAGATGAACAAGCCCGAGTACTTCGTCGAGAACCAGGCCGGCGGCCCCAACAAGCACGACAAGCTCAGCCCCGCCATGTCGCTGCTCGTCGTCGTCGGCCACGTCAAGGACGGCATGGAGCTCGCCCGCGAGTTCCGCCTGCCCGGAAAGATTCAGCACTTCATCGAGGCGCACCACGGCACGACGCTCGTCGAGTTCTTCTACCACCGCGCCCGCCAGCTCGCCCTCAAGGGCAAGGACGGCCAGGACCTCGAGCCCGACGACACCTACGTCCCCGACGAGTTCGAGTACCGCTACCCCGGCCCCAGGCCCCGCACCAAGGAAGTCGCGATTCTCATGATCGCCGACGCCGTGGAATCCGCGGCACGGGCCATGAGCGACCCCACCCCCAGCCGCATCGACGCCCTCGTGCGCACCATCGCCAACAAGCGCCTGCTGGACGGCCAGTTCGACGACTGCGAGCTGACCCTCCGCGAGTTGCACCTCATTGTCGAGAGCATCTCGCGCACCGTCACCAGCATGTACCACGGCCGCATCGCCTACCCGCAGGGCGAAATCGAAGAGACCAGCCAGATGGAGCAGCGGGCGTAGTACGTTTTGTTACGCCAAGCAAATGCGGTTTCTGTTCATGACGCAGGAGCCGACCCTTCGACCGCCACGAACCTCTTACCACAGCATCCGCACCCGGATCGTCTCGGGAATCCGCTTCAGCTTGTCCAGCACCTGCGCGCCGTCGGTAGGGTCCACGTCCAGCACGACGTAGCCCACCTCACCGTCGGTGCGGAGGTACTCGGCGGATACGTTCGCTCCAATCGCCGAGATGGCCTTGTGCATGCTGCTCAACACGCCGGGGACGTTGCGGTGAAAGTGCAGGATGCGGTGCGGGCGTCTGCCCTCTCCCTCGCGCGCGCCGGGCTGCTCGGGCAGCTCCACCTCGGGCACGTTCACCGCGCCGGTGGTGCTGCCCACGTTGATGAACTTCAGCAGCTTGGTGCAGACGTCGTCGGCGATGGCGGCCTGCGCTTCTTCCGTGCTTCCGCCGACGTGAGGCGTCAGGATCACGTTGGGCAGGCCGCGGACGGGGCTCTCGAACGCCTCGCCCTTGCTCGCAGGCTCGTCGGGGAAGACGTCCAGCGCCGCGCCGGCAAGCCGCCCGCCGCGCACCGCCTCGGCCAGGGCGTTCAGGTCCACCACGCTCCCGCGGCTGTTGTTGATGAGATAGCTCCCCGGCCGCATCTTGCGCAGCTGCGCCGCGCCTATGAGCCCGCGCGTTGACTCGGTCGCGGGCACGTGCAGCGTGACGACGTCGCTCTCCCTCAGCAGCTCCGCGAGCGTCTTGACCGGGCGCGCGTTGCCCAGCGCCAGCTTCGGCACGATGTCGTGGAAGATCACCCGCATCCCCAGCGCCTCGGCGAGCACGGAGACCTGCGAACCGATGTGGCCGTAGCCGACGATCCCCAGCGTCCTGCCGCGGACTTCGTGCGCTCCCGCGGCGGACTTGTCCCACAGCCCGGCGTGCATCTGCGCGGTCTTGTCGGTCAGGCGGCGGTGCAGCGCGATGACCTCGGCGATGGTCAGCTCCGCGACGCTGCGCGTGTTGCTGAAGGGCGAGTTGAAGACAGGCACGCCCCGGGCGCGTGCCGCGGCAAGGTCCACCTGGTTCGTCCCGATGCAGAAGCACCCCACCGCCAGCAGGCGCGGGGCCGCCTCAAGGATCGCGTCGGTGACTTCCGTCTTGCTGCGGATGCCCAGCACGTGGGCGTCGCGCACCAGCTTGAGCAGCTTGGCCTCGTCGGGCGCGCCGGTCATCGTCTCGACGCTGAAGCCCTCCGCCCGCAGCGCCGCGGCGCCCGAGGGGTGGATGTTCTCGACGAGCACGACCTTGATCTTGTCCTTGGGAAAGCTCGTCTTCATGCTCTCTGGTGGGCCTGCCTACCGCTCCTCGGGCCAGCTCAGCGGCCCGACGGTCCGCGGCTCCTCCGCCTTCGGACCGGCTTCCCCCCTTATCGACAGAACGCCGCCCAGACTGAGCCCCAGCAGCACCACGAAGAGGGCGATTCGATACCACCCGAAGGGGGCCAGCCCGTGCCGGGTCAGGAAGGAGACCAGCCACTTGACCGCCGCCGCCGCGGACACCGCCGCGACCGCGATCCCCACCACGCAGGCCGTCAGCCCCAGTTCTTGAAAGAGATTCGGTTCCCCCGCCTCCTTCGCGTGGCTGAGGTTCTTGTAGAGCTTGTACAGGGTCGCCGCGGTGAGGGTGGGCAGCCCCAGCAGGAAGCTGAACCGCGCCGCCTCGGCGGGGCGCAGCCCGGCGAACAGCCCGCCGGTGATGGTCATCATCGAACGGCTCGTGCCCGGCCACAGGGCGAAGCACTGGAGCAGGCCGATCATCAACGCCTGCTTCAGCGTCACCTGATAGATCGTCGGCCCCTCGGCACGCCAGCGCCGCTGCTTGCCCAGGCGGCCCTGCGACCACAGGTCCACGCCGATCATGAACACCCCGCCCGCCAGGACGCTCGCCATCACCGGACCGACGCCCATCAGGTGTGCGTCGATCCACTTATTGGCGAGCAGCCCCACTACGGCGGAGGGAATAAACGCCACGACGAGGTTCAGGAAAAGGCGCAGCCCGTCGGGGTCGCGTCCGAAGAGGCCCTTGAGCATCCGCACGACGCTGGGCCAGTAGAGCCCGACCACCGCGAGGATCGCCCCGCCCTGGATGACGATGCTGAAGTCCTTGACGGCCTGCGACTCGATGTCGAGCTTCATCGCCGCGCCGGCCAGCACCAAGTGCCCCGTGGAGCTGATGGGCAGATATTCGGTGATCCCCTCCACCAGCCCGAGCACCACCGCCTGCCACAGTTCAAGCTCACGCATGCGCACCTGCTCTCCGCGCTACCCGAGGCAGCGCTCGATCCGCCGCACCACCGAGTCCTTCCCCAGCAGCGCCATGACCTGGTTGATCGGCGGGCTGACGGTCCCGCCCGTCAGCGCCACCCGCAACGACTGGGCCAAAGCCCCCACCGCCACTCCCCGGCGCGCGGCGAACTGGTCCAGGGCCGCCTGCGCCGAGAGGGCGTCGAAGGCCGTCATCTCCCGCGCCGTCACCAGGAACTCACGCAGCAGCGTCGCGCCGCTGGGCGAGCCCCCCTCGATCACCTTCTTCACCGCCGCGGGGTCGAAGGCGTACTCCTCGTCCCCCACCAGCGCGAACGCGGCGTGACGGACGGCGTCGGCGAAGGTCTTGCAACGCGACCGCACGGTCTCCGCCAGCACCCCGAAACGCTCGCCGGGGAATCGCTCCACCAGCCGCGGCTCAAACTCCGCCGCCCACGCCCGGAGCCGCTCCTCGAAGACATCGGGCGACATCGCCGCCATCGCGTCGGCGTTGAAGCTCAGCAGCTTCACGCGGTCGAACTTGGCGTTCGTCTTGCCGATGCGGTCCAGGTCAAAGCGCTGGGCGAGGAAGTCCATGCTGAACTTCTCGACGTTGTCGCCGGGGCTCCAGCCCAATAGCGCGATGAAGTTGCAGATCACCTCCGGCAGATAGCCCGTGCGCCGGAAGTCGTGCACCTCGATCTCCGGCAGCGCCAGCCCGAACCGGCGCGCCACGCGCTCGGCGATCTGCACGTCGTCGGTGTTCCCCTCGATGAACGCGGCAAGCTCCTTCTCGCCCACGCCCGGCCCGCCCTCGGCCAGGACCGCGACGAGCGTGCGCACGCCCGAGGCGCGGTCGCCCGCGGGGGGCAGGGCCTTGAACGCCCCCTGCGGCTGGCCGGCGAGGTAGTCCTTCAGCGCCTTGCGGGCCGCCTTGGCCTTGTCGCGCTTGCTCATCTTGCTGCCGTCCATGTTCTGAATGAGCGGCATGTGCGCGTACTTGGGCGTGGGAAAGCCCAGCGCCTGCTGCAGCGCCACCTGGCGAGGCGTGTTGTTCAGATGCTCCTGGGCGCGCAGCACGTGCGTCACACCCATCGTGTAGTCGTCCACCACCACCGCGAAGTTGTACAGCGGGAAGCCGTCCGCCTTGCGGATCACGAAGTCCTCGATCTCGCCGGGGCCGTACTTCACCGTCCCCAGGACCTCGTCCTGCACCGTGATCCCCTCGTCCGGCGCGCGGAAGCGGATCACGTAGGGCCGGCCCTCGCGGTCCGCCTCCTGCATCCGCTTGAAGCGCTCCTCGTGGGGAATCGCCAGCGCGGCACGGTCGTAGCGGTAGGTTTCCTTCCGCGCCATCGCCTCGCGGCGCTTGGCCTCCAGCTCCTCCGGCGTCTCGAAGGCGGGGTACGCCCGCCCCTGCTCGATGAGCTGGTGGATGTAGCGGTTGTAGATCGAGAGCCGCCGGGCCTGGAAGAACCCGCCCTCCAGGCCGCGGGGGTTGCCCCCGGCACGGATCACCCTTCCGTCGGGGCGCGTGCAGGTGTACTCGGGCCCCTCGTCCCACAGGATGCCCAGCCAGGCGAGGTCGTCCATGATGCCGCGGGCCGCGGCTTCGCTCGAGCGGGCCTGGTCGGTGTCCTCGATCCGCAGCACGAAGCTCCCGCGGTTTTTGCGCGCAAATGCCCAGCAGAAGAGAGCCGTGCGCGCCCCCCCGATGTGCAGGTGCCCCGTCGGGCTGGGCGCAAACCGCGTGATGCAATCAGACATACCCCGGAGGTTATGCCGCGGCACGCCCGCGCACAGTCCTCAGCCCCCGCCGGCAATTTCCACGCCTCGGCCCCAACGCCTTGACTTCCGCTTTACACTCCAAACGGTGGACCCCGCGAGGGGCCCCCGCTCAACAACTCAGAAACGGAGGTACGTCGCATGCCCACCCGCCCCGCCGCCGACATCCGCAACATTGTCCTGGTGGGAGCCGGCGGGTCGGGCAAGACGACGCTCGTCGAACGCCTCCTCTTCGCAACCGGCGTCACCAAGCGGATGGGCAGCGTGGCGGAGGGGAACACCGTCTCCGACCACACCGAGGAAGAGAAGAGCCACAAGCACTCCCTCTACACCACCGCCGTCCACTTCGACTACGAAGGGCATCTCGTCAACATCATCGACACCCCCGGCCTGGCCGACTTCATCGGCCACGCCATCGCCTGCTTTCCCGCGGGCGAGACGATCGCGGTCACCGTCGATGCGCTCAAGGGGATCGACTCCATCACGCGCCGGCTGATGAAGGTCGCCGAGGACCGCAAGATCCCGCGCATGCTCATCGTGACCAAGATCGACGAGGCCCCCGAGGGCCAGCTCGAGGACCTGGTCTCTCAGATTCAGAAGGCCTTCGGCTCCGTCTGCCTGCCCATCAACCTGCCCAGCCTCAAGGGCAAGAAGGTCATCAACGTCTTTGAGCACGACGGCACCGACGACGCGGGCAACCAAACCGACTTCTCCTCCGTCAAGGAGGCTCACAAGGCCATCGTCGAGCAGGTCATCGAGCTGGACGAAGACCTCACTATGCAGTACCTCGAGAAGGGCGAGGGCTTCGACCCCCAGAAGCTCCATTCGGCTTTCGAGAAGGCGCTGGAGGATGCGCACCTCGTCCCCATCTGCTTCGTCTCCGCCAAGACCGGCGTCGGCGCGGAGGACCTGCTGCACATCTTCGCCAGCCTCTGCCCCAGCCCCGTCGAGGTGAACCCGCCGGAGTTCGAAATCCGCCTCCCCGACGGCGCCGAGCAGGAGTGGCACAGCAAGCCCGGCGACCCCAACGCCAAGCTGCTCGCCCACGTCTTCAAGGTCTCCACCGACCCATTCATCGGCAAGCTCGGCTACTTCCGCGTTCACCAGGGCGTGGTGCGGGCCAAGAGCGATGTGCTGATCGACGACCACAAAAAGCCGGTCAAGCTCGGCCACCTCTTCATGCTCCAGGGCAAGGAGCACGTCGAGGTCTCCGAGGTCGGTCCCGGCGCCATCGGCGCGATCGCCAAGATCGACGATGTTCGCTTCAACAGCGTCCTGCACGACAGCCACGACTTCGACTCCGTGCACCTCATCCCGCTGCCGCTGCCCAAGCCGATGTACGGCCTGGCGGTGGAGCTGAAGAACCACGCCGACGAGGCCAAGTTCTCCAACGCCACGCACAAGCTGATGGCCGAGGACCCCTGCTTCGTCGTCGAACGCATCGCGGCCACCAACCAGACGGTGATGCGCGGCCTGGGCGAGCTGCACCTGCGCATCGTGATCGAGCGCTTCAAGAATCAGTTCGGCATCGAGCTTGTCACCTCTCCGCCCAAGGTCGCGTACAAGGAGACCATCACCGCCAACGCCGAGGGTCACCACCGCCACAAGAAGCAGACCGGCGGCGCGGGCCAGTTCGGCGAGGTCTTCCTGCGGGTCTCCCCCCTGCCCGACGACCATCCCGAGGGCTTCGAGTTCATCAACGCCACCGTCGGCGGCAGCATCCCGAAGCAGTTCATCCCGGCTGTGGAAAAGGGCGTGCGGCAGGTCATGGCCGAGGGCGCCATCGCGGGCTATCCCATGACCGGCATCCGCGTCGAGGTGTACGACGGCAAGTACCACGATGTGGACAGCAAGGAAATCGCCTTCGTCACCGCCGCGCGCAAGGCCTTCATCGACGCCGTGACCAAGGCCAAGCCGGTGCTGATGGAGCCCTACGTGCTCATGGAGATCACCGCCCCCAGCCGGTACATGGGCGACCTGGCGGGGCAGATCTCCACCAAGCGCGGGCGCGTGCTCTCCACGGACATGCTCAGCTCCGACCTGTGCGTCGTCCGCGCCCAGGCCCCCCTCAGCGAGCTTCAGAACTACTCCACCGAGCTGAAGAGCATGACCGGGGGCGCGGGCACCTTCACCATGGACTACAGCCACAGCGAGCGCACGCCGCCGCACATCCAGCAGGCCGTCATCGCCGCGTACAAGCCCAAGGCCGACGCGGACTGACGCCGCGAACCCCTGCTTTTCCCCTACACCACGCGCAGAGCCTGCGCGTTCTCTTCACCATTCTCCAAACATCCACCCACACTTCTTCCCCACCGGCTTGGGGCACGCACGCCGGCGTGCGCGACCCGCTACATTCACCGCGGCATGGACGCTGTTTCTCCGCCCTCATATCCGTTTCATCTCGCCAAGGCCTACGCCGCGGCCGCACCCGTGCGACCGGCCGCGGCGTTTCCCACGATCACCACCGCCGCGGGCCTGACCATCCGTCCCAGCGGCGATGTCGTCGAGCTCTCCGGCGCTCGTCCCGCCGCGCTTGATCTCAGCGTGCAGCGGCTCGCCGCGGCAAGGGTCGAAAAGGCCCCCGACTTCGCCGCGCCCCCCGCCACCCTCAGCGGCCCCAGCCTGCCCATGTACCGCCACCCCGCGGACAGGAACATCGCCGCCACCGGCGTGCAGCTCGGACGCACCATCGACTTCAGCGCGTAAGCGCCCGAAGTCCGCCGCTTCCCATCCAGCTACTTGTTCAGCAGGGCCGCCGTGAACATCTTGCCCGTGCTGTCGCGCTCCCACGTCCAGCTCGGGCCGTGCTTGGCCTCGTAGAACATCCACAGCTCGAACCAGTAGCTGCGGAAGGCGTGCCGGCCCATCGGAGCGAAGTGCGCGTGCACCTGCTTCATCACCTGCGCGGACGTGCCCTTCAGCCCCAGCACCGTCCTGCCGTGGCGCACCGATTCCGTGTCCAGCGGCAGCCGGTGGTAGCGGCCCAGAAGCTGCATGATGTTCGCCGCGGCGTAGGGCCCAATGCCGGGCAGGGCGATCAGCGCCTTCCACAGCGCATCGTCGGGCGTCGCCGGGTCTTCCATCCAGGCGCTGTCCACCCCGCCGCGGGAGGGCGGCGTGGTGAACAGCCTCGCCAGCTCCACGATCCGCACATCCCTGTACCCCACGCGGCAGCGTGCGCGCAGCGTCGCGGGCTGCGTCCGAGCCAGCTTCCGCGCCGTGGGAAAGGCGTGCCTCGCTCCCTTGCCTGTCTCCACCCTTTCGCCCAGCACCTCGCAGAGCCGCCGGTTCATGTGGACCGTGCTGGGCCAGGTCACGTTGCAGCTCGTCACCGTCTTGATGACATCCTCGAACAAGCTGGGGGAGCGGAACAGCCGCCCGCGTCCGCTCTCCGCGAAGCGCGGGTCCAGCCGGTGAAACTCCGCGAGCATCTCCGCGTCCTCATCGAGCCGGAACATCCGCGTGAGCTGGTCTTTCAGCTCGTTCCGTTCCTGCTTGCTCAGCCCGCGCCCGGCACGCACCGCCAGCGGTGAGCCCTGCTCGCCTTCCTGCGCCACCTCCACCAGCGCCGGTCCTTCTGAAAGCGTACAGACCCGGCTGAAGACCTCTCTTTGCACGTCCCAGTGATTCGGGGCCAGCAGGAAGTAGCCGTAGGAGCACACATCCCGCCTGAGCACGTAATCACCCGGCACGGCCAGCTTCATCCGCGTCGCCATGCCCCACCGTAGCCCGCGAAGCCGAGTTTCACTTTCCCCACACCTCCGCAGGCTCCCATACCGCGGGAGACGCGTATGGAAAGCAAGGCCAAACTCGCAGGTCACGCCCTTCACCCGATGCTCATCGTCTTTCCGCTGGGGCTGCTGGCGACCTCGGTGATCTTCGACCTGATCTATCTCGCCAACGGCAACGGCCGCCTCGCCGACGCCTCGTATTGGATGATCGGGGCGGGGATCATCACAGGACTCATCGCAGCGATCCCCGGCGCCGTGGACTGGGTCGCCATTCCGGCCAACACCCGCGCCAAGGCCATCGGCCTGTGGCACGCCATCGGCAACGTCGTGGTCCTCGTCTGCTTCGCCATCTCCTGGATCATCCGCAACAACAACGACACCAGCGCCCCCACCGGCGCGGCGATCACCATGTCCGTCATCGGCGTGCTGCTCGCCCTCGTCACCGGCTGGCTGGGCGGTGAACTCGTCGAGCGACTCGGCATAGGCGTTCAGCCCGGCGCGCACGCCAACGCCCCCAACTCCCTCGGCCGCCGCCCCGCCTCCGACGTGGACACCAACTACACCGAACGCGGCGTGATCGGCACGCCTCCATCCACCATCTCCGCGGCCAACACCCCCGGACGCGCGGCGATGGGACGCGCCGACACCGCCGACCGGCGCGAAGGTGCGCCGCGCCCTACGACCACCGACCGCGGCAACCCGCCGCCGGTCTGACCGTCCGCCGGCATCGCCGCACCGAAACCCGCCCGCAACTCCGCGGCAGAGCAAGAAGGTGCGACGAAGAAGAGTGACTCCTAAGCTCTCTCTCTCCAAGCCCCCCGGCCTTCAATGGCGGGGGGTTCTTTTTGCCGCGGGTCCGTTCGCTCCCGCGTTCGCACAGCGCCCGCCGAAACCGCTTTTCATCCCGCCGCGCGTTCCGCGCTGTACCCATGACCGATGAGTGACGAACGCGACTATGACGTCATCATCGTCGGCGGAGGACCCGCGGGGCTTTCCGCGGCACTGGTGCTGGGCCGCTGCCGCCGCTCGGTCCTCGTCATCGACGCAGGGCATCCGCGCAACTTCGCCTCCCGTGCCGCGCACAACTTCCTCACGCGCGACGGCATCCCGCCCCACCAGCTCCTCCGCCTGGGGCGAGAGGAAATCGCGGCTTACGGCGTGGAGTTCCGCCAGGGCGTCGTGGCCGATGCACGGTGCCTTTCGCCCGGCTTCCGCGTAGAGATGCTCTCGGGTGAATCCGCCACCAGCCGCAAAATCCTGCTGGCTACGGGCGTGACCGACACAATCCCCGACATCCCCAACGCCGAGCCCTTCTACGGCCTGGGCCTGCACCACTGCCCCTACTGCGACGCTTACGAGTACGCAGACCAGCCCATCGGCACGGTGGGCACGCCCCGCAAGGCCCTGGGTCTGGCCGCCAACCTGCTCACCTGGTCTCCCGCCATCGTCGCCTGCTCCCACGGGGAGCCTTTCACCCCCTCCCAGCGTCGATCCGCGGCGCGCCTCGGCATCGCGCTCCGCGAGGAGCGCATCGCGCGACTGGAGGCCGAAGTTGAGCCGGGCGTCTTTGCCGCGCCGGCGCAGCGGACCACCCTCGACACCGACCGGCCGCCGCACCGGCTCGCACGCATCGTGTTCGAGTCGGGCGAGCCGCTGCCCGTCGCCGCGCTCTTCTTCAACGCGCCGCAGGTGCAGCGCAGCAACTTGCCGTTCGCGCTCGGCTGCCGCAGGGACGAGAAGGGCGGCGTGCAGCGCGACAACCGCCAGCGCACGGGCGTCGAGGGCGTCTACCTCGCGGGCGACGCCTCGCGCGACGTGCAGTTCCTCGTCGTCGCTGCGGCTGAAGGCGCACGAGCCGCCGTCGCCATCAACGCCGACTTCCAGAAAGAAGCACGCGAGCGGAGGAGAGATTAGGAAAAGCTTGAAACGCAAAGCTCGAATGAACGCTCAACCGGCAACCAGCAACACTCAACCCGACAGGACCATGAAGTTGAGCGTTGCAGGTTCTACTTGAGCTTGGCGCTTTCGTCAGCACTCCCCGCCCGCGAGGACGCGGAAGAACGCTTCGATGTCCGCGTCGGTGCCCACGTCGCCGTCGCCGTCGAAGTCGGCGCCGCCGGGGTGGCAGGACGGGCAGCAGTTTCCGCCCAGGCAGGCGAAGAAAGCTTCGATGTCCGCGTCGGTGCCCACGTCGCCATCGCCGTCGAAGTCGGCGGTGCCGCACGCGGGCGTGTTGCAGTCGGGCGTGGGCGAGCCGGGGACGATCTTGAGGATGTCGCCGCCGGTGACGTCCACGATGTACAGCTCGCCCGCGGCGTCTTCGCCGAACGACACGACGTTGTTGATCGCCACGGAGCCGGGCGGGTCCAGCTCGTCGCTGCGGTTCACGACGTCGGTGATGCCCGTCTCCGGGCTGTAGCGGAAGGAGATGAGAACGGGATTGCCGTAGTCGGTGAAGATGTAGTGGCCCTGGAACCAGGGGATGTTGCAGCCGCGGTAGACGTATCCGCCGGTCACCGCGATGCCGGTGATGGAGAGTCCGGGCTGATCGAAGGGCGGGATGGGGGGATTGGGGTTGTTGGCGTAGTCGAGGATGGGGGGCGTGATGCCCGCGGGCAGCGTCGGGCAGGTGGGGCAGTTGGAAAGTCCGGTGCAGCGGAAGCCCTCGGCGCACTTCCATCCGTAGTTCAGGCCGGGCGGGTTGCCCAACGCGAAGTTGATTTCCTCGCGCGCGTCCTGGCCCACGTCGGCGATCCAGAGGTCGCCGGTCAGGCGATCAAAGCTGTTGCGCCAGGGGTTTCGCAGGCCGTAGGCCCAGATTTCGCGCCGCTCGCCCGCGCCGGTGAAGGGGTTGCCCTCGGGGATGCGGTAGAGCGCGCCGGAGGATGGGTCCGCGTCGTCCTCGTTGCCGGGGATGTTGTCGGGGCCGTCAACGTCGATGCGGAGGATCTTGCCGAGGAGGGTGGTCTTGGATTGCGCGTTGCCACCCGTGGGGCGGGTGCCGCCGGTGTCGTTTCCGTTGCCGCCGTCGCCGATGGCAATGTAGAGGTAGCCGTCGGGGCCGAAGTCGATCCAGCCGCCGTTGTGGTTGGTGTAGGTGGGGTGAGGGACGACGAGGATCTGGGTGTAGGAGTCGGGGTCGGCGGTGGTGGAGGTGGCGTAGGGCGGGTTGGCGCGGAGGCGCGCGATGATGACGGCGTTGTCACTGCCGCGGGTGTGGTGGATGTAGAAGTAGCCGTTGGAGGTGTAGTCGGGGTGGAAGGCGACGCCGAGCAGCCCCTGCTCGCCGATCTGCGCGCCCATGGCGAGCGACGCGACGCCCGGGTCCGCGCCGGCGTTGTGGCCGGGCGGGGTGATGGTGAGGAAGGGCGTGGAGTTCAGCGTGTTGGAGGGGATGTTGATGATGCGGATGCGGCCCGACCAGGGGGCGCTGCTGTTGGCGCGGTAGCGCTGCTCGGCGACGAAGATGCGGTTCATGTCGCCGCGGGGAGCGCCGAGCCAGACGGGCCGGTTCATGCCGGTCTGGACGACCTCGGTGGCGAGGGTCTGCGCCTGGGCGGCGACGGGAAGAAAGGCGATAGCCGCGGCGGCGAGCGTGCGCTTCATAACTGGCTCCTGAAAGAGGAGTCACTGTAATGCACGCGCATGAAGGAGCAATAGATTTCCGCGCGTCTGATAACGGGCAGATGAAGAAAGGCTTAGCAGGGAGCGCCCGCCAGCACGCGGAAGAAGGCCTCGATGTCGGCGTCGGTGCCCACGTCGCCGTCGCCGTCGAAGTCGGCGCTGGCGCAGGTGGGGCAGCAGTTGCCGCCCAGGCACGCGAAGAAGGCCTCGATGTCCGCGTCGGTGCCGGAGTCGCCGTCGCCGTCGAAGTCGGGCGTGCAGGAGTTGATGGTGATGACGGCGAAGTCCATCTCGGTCGGCTCGGACTTGCCGTGGAGCACCCACTGCTCGTAGGCGATCTGGCCCTTGTCGTCGGTGGTGTTCGCGTCGCGGAGAAACTCGATGTATTCCTTCGTGGTGACCTGGTGGAAGACGCGGACCTCGGCGCGCACCGCGGTGGGCGGCACGGTGTAGACGGTGTCGTCCCAGTGCTGGCCGTCGGCGTACTCGTAGTTGACGGGCTCGGCCTGGACCGCGGCGAACGCGGCGTTGGTGAAGCCGCGGGGCGGGATGCGGTTGTCGAGGATGCGGACGTTGTTGAGGACGAAGTGGAAGCCGGGGCCCGCGGGCCGGCCGGAGAGCGCGGCGACCTCGGGGGAAATGCCCATCACGTACTCATACACCTTCGTGTCCTGGGTCAGCTCCGCGGTGACGGGGTTGTACGCGCCGCGCTCTTCGACGAGGTTCCCCGCGGCGTCGAAGAACTTCACGTTCACCCACATGCGGCGGCCCTCGGAGTAGCCCGTGGGCAGCTTGTGGCCGGATTGATTGATGACGCGGACGGTGAGCTGGTTGCCCACCGCGGTCAGCTCAAGGTCCGACGCGGCGCGGAGCATGTCGATCGCACGCTGGATCGACGCCTCGGCGCTCTCCGCGGTCGTGTCGGTGATGGAATCGTCGTAGAGCGAGCGCACGGCGCGGATCACCCAGGTGTTCGCGCCGTTGAAGTGGTGCTTCGGCAGGTTGTTGCGTGAAGGCGCGCCGAAGACGGGATCACAGCCGAAGCCCGTGCCGTCGGGCATGTGGCAGTCCTGGCAGGTGGAGACGAGCGGGTTGTTGCCGCCGAAGCGGCCGCCCATGTCGATGGGGCCCTGCGCGAAGGCGCTGTTGGCCCACTCGCTGTAGGTGCGCTCGATGGGGAACTGGTCGTACTTGTTGCCGGTTTCGTGCGGCGCGTCGAGGGAGTTGAGGGCGTAGGTGCCGTCGGGCTGGCGCGTGAAGGCGGGGTTGCTGACCTCGTGGCAGGTCGCGCAGAGCGCCGAGTCGTTGTGGAAGGGGCTCTGCAGCCACTGGTGGGGGTTCATCGTGAGGTTGAAGGGGCCGCGCCGGCGGTCGTTGAAGTCCACGATCATCGAGCCATTGCCCGGAGAGAGCGGGAAGAAGGAGGTGGCGTTGAGCACGTCCACGTCCACCGCGGGATCGACGCCGGGGGTGTGGTTCGGGTTCACCATGCGGTGGCAGATGGAGCAGGAGACGCCCTGGGCCTCGACGCCGTGGGTGGGAATGTCGTGGCCGTGGGGATCGCTGTAGCCGTTGAGGAACGCGGCGGGGTTGTGGCAGCGGAGGCAGAAGTTGCCGGCGAAAGCCGCGTCCTGGTTGGCGATGGTGAGGCAGGCGTGGAAGATGGGGTCGCGTCCGGCCTGGGCCATCATGGACGCGGACCAGTTGGAATAAGGCTCGTTTTCCTCGTCGTAATAGCCGTGGCAGTTGGCGCAGTTGAGCGCCGTGATGAGCGGCTGCACCATCTGGTTGGGCTGCGTGCCGGGGGTGAAGAAGTCCTCGCGGGTGGTCTGGATGCCCGCCAGGGCGACGCCGACGGCGGCGAGAGCGAGGAAGGCCGTCCAGGCCCCTTCAACAAAACCACGGTGACGCATTGCGAAGACTCTCCCCGGTCTGGAATGACACAAAGATCGCGCGGGGCGCGCTGTCCGGTACGAGAATCGGCGAGGGGTGGGATGCAGGCAACGGGCCATTGCAGAAAAATACGGGGTTGGAAAGTTTTCGGACGTGGGCGGAAAGCTCGAAGCTCAAAACGCAAAGCTCAAAGTGAGCTGTCCGCGTGGTCGGGACAGCGCCCCCTAACCCTTTCCATCCACGCTTGAGTGTGGCGGGTTGAGCGTCGCGGGTTCTCCGCGCCCATCGCCGCCGCGAGGGATGGCATCTTGAAGGCGGACACCCGGCAAGCGTGTGGTATAAGGAAACCCCCAGCCGTCAGCGTGAAGTTTGTCTTTTGAGGGCTGGGGTTGCGCGTTATGTTGGTTTCCGGGGGGGCTCGGCAGCCGCGGAGGTTGGTCATGAAGGATTTGTTTGTGCGCGCTGGGGTGAGTGCGGTCGTGGCGCTGGCCGTGGGGAACGCGGCGCTGGGCCAGGGGCGTGCGGAGTTTGAGATCCCGATCACGGTGCAGCAGGTGGACTACCTGCGGGTGACGTCGCTGGGCAGGGTGCTGGAAGGCCCGGTCAACGGCGGTGGGTACTCGGGCCGGCTGTGCAACGTGGTCGCGACGCACACGGACGCGAACTTCGGCGGCGGGACGTACACGCTGCAGGCGGGCTTCGCGCAGGGCGAGAGCCTGGCGCAGACGTACACCGTGCCCGCGAACGAGTGGCCGATCAAGATCGAGTCCGCCGAGGCGGTATTCGCGACGAGCAACGCGACGGTGCCGACGACGACCTGGTGGGGCGTGCGGTTCTGGGCGGGGCTGCCCGGCTCAGGGACGCTGGTGGCGAGCTTCTCGAGCGATGACGTCGTGCTGCCGCACCTGCGCATGAACCCGGGGACGAACGCGACGGTGGTGCAGTTCATGGTGGACCCGAGCGACCCGGAGCAGGTGTTCATCCCCAACAACGGGAGCAACCAGTTCACGGTCGAGTTCCGGATCGTGCAGCACAACAACCAGTCGGGCAACCCCTGCCTCTCGGGGCCGCCCACGACGAGCAACGCCTTCCCGGTGACGGACAACACCGTTTCGCCGGCGCCGTGCAACCAGTACCCGCAGCTCGCGCAGCCGACGCTGAACTGGCTCTTCGGCGTGAACTGCGGCGCCTTCGGCTGCCCGCCCAACGGCGGGTGGTCGCGCTTCAGTGACCTCGCGGGCGACACCCCCTTCGGTGGAACGTGCCTCTCCGGCTGCCGTCCGCACGGCGATTGGGTGATGCGCGCGACGTGGTCGGGCGCGAACTGCCAGCCCGGCATCGGGGCGTGCTGCATGCCCACGGGCGTCTGCTCGGTGATCGCCATGACCGACTGCGCCGCGAGCGGCGGCCTGTACCAGGGCGACGGGACGTCGTGCCAGGACGTGAGCTGCCCGCAGCCGCAGGGCGCGTGCTGCTTCCCCAACGGCTTCTGCGCGATCCTCGGCGCGCTCGACTGCGCGAACGCGGGTGGCTCGTTCGCGGGTGCGGGAACGCAGTGCGGCACGGACAACACCTGCCCGCTCGGTGCCTGCTGCCTGCCCGACGGAGGCTGTGCCGCGGGTGTGACCGCCCAGGCGTGCGCCGCGGCCGGCGGCACCTTCCGCGGCGAGGGCACGGACTGCGACACGCCCTGCCCGCCGCCCAACGGCGCGTGCTGCGCCGCCAACGGCTTCTGCTTCCAGACCACGGAGGCCAACTGCGTCGGCTCCGGCGGAACCTTCTACGGCGCGGGCGTGGCGTGCGGCGCGGGCAGCTCCTGCCCCATCGGCGCGTGCTGTCTGCCTGATGGAACGTGCGTGGACGGCGTGAGCAGCGCTCAGTGTGCCGCGGAGGGCGGGACGTACCAGGGTGACGGGACGGCCTGCGCGAGCGTGAACTGTCCGCAGCCGCAGGGCGCGTGCTGCGCCACCAACGGCTTCTGCTTCATCACTTCGGAGGCGACGTGCCTGGGCGCCGGCGGATCCTGGGGCGGCGCTGGCACGACGTGCGCGGATGTCAACGGCAACGGCACGCCGGACGCCTGCGAGACGGCGTGCGGCACGGCGGACTTCGACGGCGACGGAGACCTCGGCACCGACGCCGACATCGAAGCCTTCTTCGCGTGCCTGAGCGGCAACTGCTGCCCCACCTGCTACCCCGGCGGCGCGGACTTCAACGCCGACGGTGACGTGGGCACGGACGCGGACATCGAAGCCTTCTTCCGCGTTCTGGCCGGAGGCCCGTGCTGAAACGCACCGGCGTATGTATCTTGAGCCCGGGGGACCTTCCCGGGCTTTTTTTTCTCTGTTTTCTTCGCTCAAAGGATTTCACGCAGCCGACACGCAAAGGAGCTGAACATGGGGTGTACGAAGTCGCGCGGTTCCTGGCGCACGCTCTCTCCGCTGGTCGTCGCGATGGCGGCGGGTCTGCTGGGGGTCCCGACGGCTGAGGCGCAGGTCGCGGTGGAGCCCGTGGCCTTCGACCCGCTCCACGGCGGGCTGCCCTACTTCGATGCACGCCTCGACCACATGGAGCGGGCGACGCCGCGGGTCCGCGCGGCCGTCGAGCAGGCCCGCAAGAAGGACGGCGCCGCCCGCGAGGCGGAGCTGGCGCGCCTGAAGTCCACGGTCTACATGCTGGCCGTGGACGAGAGCGAGCTGTACGGCACGCCCTACTTCGTGCGCTCCACGTACGACTTCCTGACCGAGAAGCGCGCGGTGGACGCGAAGGTCGTGGTGTCGGACTACGTCCGTGCGTGGCCCGCGGTGTTCGAGATTTCGCCCGCGGAGCTGCGGCAGGCGCGGATGAAGCGCGACTACTACACGCGGCACAACGGCGTGCGGCACCTGACGTACCAGCAGCAGCACGCGGGCGTGGACATCTTCGAGTGCGAGGTGCGCGCCAACGTGATGCCCGACGGGCGGCTGATCAACATCTCATCGACGATGCTCCCGCGTCCCGAGGGGGGCTTTGTCGTCCCCGAGTTCAGGCTGAGCGACGCGGAGGCGGTGGCCGCCGCGGCGAAGGCCTGCCGCGTGGAGCTGACCGGGCCGATCTGGCCGAAGGGCTCCGCCGAAGGCCCGACGCACAAGCGCGCGTGGGATCACACGGGCGACTTCCGCCCGGACGAGGAAGTGGTGACGGAGCGCGTCTACTTCGCGGTGACGCGCGACGACATCCGCAGCGCATGGAAGGTCGTGGTGCCGGTGCACGGGATCGGCCACACCTACGACGTGATCGTGGACGCGCAGGACGGCTCGCTGCTGTGGCGGGCGAACCGGCTCTGCTTCGGCACGACGCAGCCGATCACGATGCGCGTGTACACCTCGGGCTCTCCCGCGCCGGGCCACCCCGGCACGCCGACGCAGAACGGCTTCCAGTTCCCCTTCGTCGAGCGCCAGCTGGTGACGATCACGCCCGAGATGATGGCGCCGTACTCGCCCAACGGGTGGATCAACGACAACGAGTCGGAGACGCTGGGCAACAACGTGGACGCGCACGCGGACCACGACGGGAACAACAGCCCGGACCTGCCCCGGCCCAACGGCGGCCCCTCGCGCGTCTTTGACTTCCCGCTGGACGTGATGGCGTCCCCGCAGACGTACAAGGACGCCGCGGTGGTGCAGATGTTCTACTACTGCAACATGTACCACGATCAGTTCTACGCGATGGGCTTCGACGAAGCCGCGGGGAACTATCAGCAGATCAACTTCACCGGGCAGGGCGTGGGCAACGACCGCATCCAGGCGGATGTGCAGGACAGATATCTTCCGCCGAGCGGGACGCCCAGCAGCAACAACGCGAACTTCACGACGAGCGGCACGGACGGCAGCACCGGCCGTTGCCAGATGTACGTCTTCATCGGCCCCGAACCCGACCGCGACGGCACGCTGGACGCCGACATCGTGTACCACGAGCTGACGCACGGCACGTCCATCCGTCTCCACGGCGGGCTGACGGGCGTGCAGCCGCAGTCCATGGGCGAGGGATGGGGCGACTTCGTCGCCATCGCTTCCTTCGCCGAGCCGGACGACGACTTCGAGGGCGTGTTCGCGACGGGCGGGTACGCGACGTACCAGTTCAGCTTCTTCGCGCCGGTCGGCTCGTGGAACTTCAACTACTACTCGGGCATCCGCCGCTTCCCCTACAGCGTGGACTTCTCGAAGAACCCGCAGACGTACGCGGACATCGACCCGGCGCAGCAGAGCTACCCGCCGGACGTGCCGCGGAATACGTCGATCTCCAACACCGCGAACGAAGTTCACAACGCGGGCGAGGTCTGGTGCAACACCCTGATCGAGTGCCGCGCGGCGCTGATGCGTCACCACGGCTTCGAGGGCAACCAGCGCATGCTCCAGCTCGTCGTGGACGGGATGAAGCTCTCGCCGGGGAACCCCAACATGCTCGTGGCCCGGGACGCGATCCTGCAGGCCGACATGGTGAACTACGGCGGAGAGGACATGGCGCAGCTGTGGCACGGCTTCGCCCGGCGCGGCATGGGGCTGTCGGCCACCTCTCCCGCGGTGTCGGCCTCGGGCGTGCACGAGGCGTTCGACGTGCCGCAGTTCGTGACCTTCGCCTTCCCCGACGGCCTGCCCTCGCAGCTCTCTCCCACGACGGCAACCTCGTTCCAGGTGGACATGTCGCCGACGAATCTGACGCTGACGCCGGACACGGCGCAGGTCTTCTACTCGGTGAACGGAGGTGAGTTCACCCCCGCCGCGATGACGGCCATCGACGAGGACAGCTTCCTGGCCACAATCCCCGCGCTGCCCTGCTTCTCTGAGGTGCGGTATTACCTGAGCGTGGGGACGAGCGGCGGCACCTGGACCCATCCGTCGAACGCCCCCGGCCTTACGCACCAGGCCGAGGTGTACAGCACGCAGATAACGATGGTGAGCGACAGCTTCGAGACCGCCACGCCGGGGTGGACCTCCGTGGGCGGAACGTCCAGCTCCGCGCCGCCGCTGGCAACCACGGGCGTGTGGGAGCGGACCACGCCGCAGGAAACCGCGGCACAGCCGGGCGGCGGGCACACCGGCTCCTTCTGCTGGGTGACCGACGGCCGCGCGGGCGCGAACGTGGGCACGTGGGACATCGACAACGGGCAGGTGATCCTGACCAGCCCCGCGTTCGACCTCTCCGGCGTGGAGAACCCCGTGGTCGAATACTGGCGGTGGTACAACAACGCCCCGCCCGGCGGGAACAACCCCTTCACCAACACCTTCCTCATCGACATCTCCTCCGACAACGGCGCGACATGGACACGCGCGGAGACCATCGGCCCCGCGGGCGCGGAGGTGGTCGGCGGCTGGCGACGCGCACGCTGGGACCTTGCCTCGCGGAACGTGACGCCCACGAGCCAGGTGCGCCTGCGCTTCACCGCGCAGGACACCACCGGCGCGATCGTGGAAGCCGCGATCGACGACCTGGCCATCTACTCGCGGACCTGCTCCGCCGGGCCTGTGTGCGGCACCTCCGACTTCGACGGCGACGGCGACGCGGGCACCGATGCGGATATCGAGGCGTTCTTCGCATGCCTCGCCGGCAACTGCTGCCCCACGTGCTTCCCCGGCGGCCCCGACTTCGACGGCGACGGCGACGCAGGCACCGATGCGGATATCGAGGCGTTCTTCAGGGTCCTGGGCGGAGGAAACTGCTGACGAAAGCTCAAGGAGAACCTGCAACGCTCAACTTGCAACGCTCAACCTCGTCATCCTGTCGGGTTGAGTGTTGCCGGTTGCAGGTTGAGCGTTTGTTGTTGCGCGAGGTTTAACCCCAGCCCCCCCCCAACCTCCCTCTGGGGGGCTTGAGGAAAGGCGCTCCTCTGAGAGAAGCGGGTTGAGCGTTGCAGGTTGCCTGTTGCAGGTTCTTATTTGAACTTTGCGTTTTGAGCTTTCGTCAGTCCCTAACCATTCCCCTCCAGAACATCACAGGCGCAGGTCCCCTCCGGTCCCCTGTTCGAGCATCGCGGTTTGAGCCTTCCCACGGGTTACAGGACCCGACCTTCGCGCTACGTTTGTGCGCAAATCCTGCACGCCCAAGCCTCGAACCGTTGACACCCGCCCGCCCATCCGTACCCTCCTTTCCTGAGAGGTCTTTAAGGGCCGACGAGGGATTCGCAAGAGAGAAAGGATCGAGCGATGAGAGAGTTCGCGAAGGTGCTCATGTGTCTCGCCGGCGCTGCCGGCCTCACCGCCGCGGCGAGCGGCCAGGTCGTCATCAGCCAGGTGTACTCGGGCGGCGGCGGCGCGAGCAGCACGTACCGCTACGACTACGTTGAGCTGTTCAACCGCGGCAACACGCCGGTGGACATCAGCGGCTGGAGCCTCCAGTACGCCTCCGCCAGCGGCAACTTCAGCGCGACCCAGAATACCGCGACGCTTCCCAGCGGCGTCACGCTTCAGCCCGGTCAGTACTACCTCGTTCAGACAGGCTCCGCGGGCACCGGCGGCACGGATCTTCCCGTCACGCCCGACCACGTAACGAGCCAGCTCAGCATGGCCGCGGCCGGGGCGAAGGTCGTCCTCATCAGCGACAACAACTACCTCACCACCAGCTGCCCCACGGGCGGCAACGTGGTGGACTTCCTCGGCTGGGGCCCCGGCAACTGTGCCGAAGGCACCGCCGGCCCCGGCACCAGCGCCACCACCGCCGTGTTCCGTGCGAACAACGGCTGCACCGACACCGACAACAACGCGGCGGACTTCGCCGCGGGCGCTCCCGCGCCGCGCAACTCCGCCAGCCCGTTCAACCTCTGCGGCGGCGGCTCGACCCCACCCAGCGGCGTCGGCGCCAGCGATCCCGCCAGCGCCTGCCCCGGTCAGCCCGTCATTCTCACCGTCACCGTCACCGAGGGCGTCCCCGCCTCGCCCATCGTCAGCGTGATCGGCGACACCTCTCAGATCGGCGGCATGCCCGGCGAGGTCTTCGTCGATGACGGCACCTTCGGCGACGCCGTCGCCGGCGACGGCGTCTGGACCCTCAGCACGACCATCTTCACGTCAACCACCGGCCCCCGTCCGATTCCGGTCGTCATCACCGACGCGATGGGCCGCGAGGGCGCGGCTTCGCCCGTCGTGGAAGTGCTCTTCTGCGGCCTGGGCGGCTTCTTCTCCGCCGAGCCGCTGTGCACCGGCGGCAGCACGCTCCTGACCTTCCAGATCAACCCCGCGCAGTACCCCGACAGCACGGGCATCACCGCTCAGGCGGATCTCTCCAGCATCGGCGGGCCTTCCAGCGTGCAGCTCTTCGATGACGGCACCAACGGTGACGCCGTCGCGGGCGACAACGTCTTCTCCCTGCTCTACGCGGCGGGCGCCGTCCCCCCCGGTTCCCACTCCATCAGCGCGTCCGCTCAGGACGCCGAGGGCCGCAGCATCACCCGCAACACCACGCTCAACGTCGGTGATTGCACCCAGAGCGACTCCACGCTCGTCATCAGCGCCATCTACGGCGCCGGCGGCAACAACGGCTCCAACTACACCCACGACTACGTCGAGTTGTTCAACCGCGGCAGCTCGCCCGTCAGCCTCGACGGCCTCTCGATCCAGTACGCCAGCGGCGAGACCGACGCCAACGGCCTGGGCGTCAGCGGCCCCACCCGCATGACCGTCCTGCCCAACGGCGTCACCCTCCAGCCCGGTCAGTATTACCTCGTGAAGATGGCCGGCTCTGACGGCCCTGTCACGCCCGACTTCGTCGGCGAGATCACCATGTCCGCCGACCGCGGCACCATCGCCCTGGTGAACGGCACCACCCCCCTCGGTACCGACAGCTGCGGCGACGCCAGCATCCTCGACTTGGTCGGCTACGGCAACGGCTCCACCCCCGCGAGCCGCGGCTACTGCCGCGAGGGCGACTTCCACGCTCCCACGCTGAACGCCACCACCGGCCTGATCCGTCGCGACGGCGGCTGCTGGGACACCGACAACAACGGCATGGACTTCGTGATCTACACCCCGGCTCCGCGGAACTCCGCCAGCCCCTTCAACCCCTGCTCCTCCACCCCCACCTGCGGCACCGCCGACTTCGACGGTGACGGCGACGTGGGCACCGACGCCGACATCGAGGCGTTCTTCGCCTGCCTCGCCGGCAACTGCTGCGATACCTGCTTCGAGCTCGGCGCTGACTTCAACGCCGACGGCGACGTGGGCACCGACGCCGACATCGAGGCGTTCTTCCGCGTCCTCGCCGGCGGCAACTGCTGAGCGAGTCTGACCTCCGATCCCACAAAGGGCCCGGCTTTGTGCCGGGCCCTTTTTCATTTCGTCTCCGCTCGCGCGGCGAACTCCTGGCGATTTCCACGGCTCATGAAAACGAGTTCGTCTTCATTGCGTCGTATTCGAGCCGGGATGGAGCGAGAAAAACCCAAGTGGGTTAAACGACCCGCTATGTTCCGATAAGAACTCGGCTATCTTGGACTCACCGGCTGGCGGGGTGGAGCTGCGGCTGTGCCCGAACGCCGGACCGGCACAAGGAGTCGCTGGATGACACAACGAGCCGTGCTCGCCCGAGCCCTCGCCGGGTTCGGGACCGCTATCGCTCTGTCCCTGCCCGTGCTGGCCCAGACGCTTCCCGACCTTGACCGTCAGACGCACCGGCTGTCGATCGACAGCGGGGAGCTTGCCCCGCCGCGGGGAGAGGAGCCGGACATCGTCTATTCGACGACGGTCGCGGCGCCGGGCAGCGGGTGGGTGCGTGTGAAGTTCGGCCCCACCACGCTCGCGGGGGACGCGGCTGCCGCGGGGGCCACGATCCGCATCACCTCGGAGGAGGATGGGGCGGTGCAGTTCCTCACGGCGGAGGCCCTGAAGAGGTGGAACTACACCTCGGCGTACTTCAACGGCGACCGGGTGAAGGTGGACGTGATCGGATTCCCCGGTAATGGCCCATCGCGGGTGCGGATCGAGGGCGTGGAGGCGGGCGGCCGCGCCTCGGCGTCTCTGTGCGGCACGTCGAACCGGCTGCTGCCCAGCAGCGACCCGGCGGTGGCGCGCGTGCTGCCGATGGGGTGCACGGCGTTCCTCATCAACGATGCGAACCGGATGCTGCTGAGCGCCGGGCATTGCGGGATCGGCGCGGGCAGCGTGGTGCAGTTCAACGTGCCCGAGCCCGGGCCCGACGGCTCGCTGCGCCACCCCTCGCCGCAGGACCAGTACCCGGTGGACGCCGCCTCGGTGCAGTCGAGCAACACGGGGCCGGAGGATGACTGGGCGTACTTCGGCGTCTTCCCCAACTCCAACACCGGGCTGACGCCGGTGCAGGTGCAGGGAGCGTTCCACGTGCTGGCTGAGAGTGTGCGCGGGCCAGCGGGCGAGGTGCGCGTGACGGGGTTCGGCGCGGCGGCCTCGCCGCGGGAGCACATGACGCAGCGCACGCAGTCGGGCGGCTACATCGGCCTCGTGGGCACGGAGCTGCGCTACGACACCGACGCCCCGCCGGGAACGGACGGCGCGCCGGTGCTGGACGCGGGGCCGGGCGTGGTGCTGGGCATTCACGCGGCGTCGGCGTGCACGGGGGCGTGGTCCTCCGGGCGCGGCACGAGCGTGGACAACCCCGGGCTGCGCCACGCCCTGGCGAATCCCCGCGGCGTGTGCGCGAGCGGAGTCGGCCCGTCGCCGCAGCGAGCGAACCTCTTCGCGGTGGGAGACGCGGGAAACAACTTCGGCGCGCTCGCGGCGGGCGGGCAGTACTCCGCGCTGGCGCAGGTGGTCCCGCTGATGCAGGGGCTGGCCTATGACCCCGAGCACGACCGCTTCTTCGCGATCGATTCACTGCGGACGCTGTACACCATCAGCGCCGCGGGCACGGTGGTGGAAGAAGGCATGGTCACCGGCACGACGCAGATGCTCAACGGGCTGGGGTATGACCCCGAGACGCGCCGGCTGTACGCGATCGCGCAGGCGACGGGACAGCTCTTCGTCATCGACGTTTCGACGCATGCGGCGAAGCCCGTGGGAGCGGCGCGGGGCGGCAACATCGGCGCGTTGGACTTTGACCGCGAGCAGCGCGTGCTCTACGGCATCGACGATGCGCCGGGCGGATCGCGCCTGGTGCGCCTGAACACGGCGAACGGCTTGCGCCAGGAAGTAGGGCCGTTGGGGCAGGGCGTCACGGACTGCAACGGCCTGGCGTGGAGCGAAGGCAAGCTCTACACGATCAACGCGACGAACCAGCACGTGCTTGTGATCAACCCCGCGAACGGCCAGGCGACGAGCCTGGGCGTGACCAACGGCGTGTTCGGGTCCAGCTACGGGCTGGCGGCGCGGGACGTGAAGGTTGGCTGCAGCGCCGACTTTGACGGCGACGGCGACCCCGGCACGGATGCGGACGTGGAAGCTTTCTTCCGCGCGATGGCGGGCTCGCCGTGTCCAACGTGCGGCTCAACGGACATCGACGGCGACGGCGAGGCGTCCACCGACTTCGACGTCGAGGCGTTCTTCAGGGCGATGGCGGGAGAGGGATGCTGACGAAAGCTCGAATGAGGAACGCTCAACCGGCAACACTCAACCTGACAGGTCCATGAGGTTGAGCGTTGCAGGTTGAGTGCTGCGGGTTCTTATGGCAGCTTTCCTACGCCGCCAGGCCCTTGTCGTCGCCGAAGAAGCCCCCCCACTGGTGGTTGGGCAGGTGGCGGTGGTGGACGCGGACGACGCGGGCGAGCTGCTGCCCGAAGAGGTCCTTGATGATCCGCAGTGTTCGCACCGCGGCGGGGCTGAAGGGCGTGCGGCGGTCGCGGAAGAGCACGACCACAGCGAGGCACTCGCCCTCGGGGCGGCAGGCGAAGGCCGCGACGGCGGAATCCTCGAGCCATTCGCCGCCGGGGCTCGGCTCGGTGCGCAGCTCGCTCAGGCCCCGCATCACGGCGATGTCGTCGCGGTGCTCAAGAGCCGGCGCGGCGATGCAGGCGAGGTGGTCGAGCAGGGTCTCGGCGGTGTCGCGCGGGCAGTCGTAGTTGACGTACGCGCCGAGCGTGTAATCGCCCGAAGCGCTGGGCAGGAAGATCGCGGCGTTGGTGGAGCCGATTTTCTTGAGGATGTATCCGAGCGCGGTGCGCAGAAGGCACTCCAGGTCCAGCTCCTGGCGGAACATGGCGTTCAGCTCGCTGGCGAGGGCGAGCTGGCGGACATGCTCGGAAAGGTCGTAGTTGTCGGGGGCCGCGTCGCCGCAGAGGGTTTCGAGCTGTGCGGTCACAACGTCGCGCGAGCGGGCCAGCTCGCGGGAAGTGCGCCGCAGCTTGCGGGCGCGGCGCTCCGCCAGACGCTCGCGGACGAGAAGGCGGCGAGAACGAGCCGCGGCGGAGATCAGGCTTTCGATGAGGGCTTCGTCGGTGCAGGAGTCGGGGCGCAGGTCCACCGCGCCGGCGCGCATCGCGGCGACGGCCAGGTCGAGGGTGGCTTCGGGCGCGAGAACGACGCAGCTCACGGAGCGGTCGGCGGCGCAGAGGGCCTCGACGATGCTCGGGCTCTCGCCGTCGGCATCGCCGACGACGACCACGTCGTAGAACGATTCGTTGAGCATCGCGCGGGCGGTGTGGATGTCGCAGGCGCTGAGGGTGCGCACGCCGAGAGCGTCCAGGCGTGCGACGACCGCATCCCGGCGCTCACGCGCGGCGCAGACGGTGAGGACCCGGGCCCGATTCTTGAAGGTGGTGTAGCGACGACGTGCCATGCGTGGCTCCCAGGCCGCTTGCCGCGGCATATGCCACACATCGGCGAGCCCGCAAGGTCGGTTCAGCCGTTGTCGTCGGAATAAACGGGTTATTCCCACGCGTGGAGGATGAGGGAGGCCAGAACCCCGCCCTCCGGAGCGTTTTCCAGGGCGACCTCCCCGCCCAGGGCCACGGCCATGCGCTGGGCACGGGTGAGCCCCAGCCCCCTGCCGCGGCCGGCGGAGCGCTCGCTGAAGAAGGGGTCGAAGGCGTGCTGGCGGGCCGTTTCGGAGAGGCCCGGCCCCTTGTCGGCGACCTCGAAGAACAGATCATCGCCCCGGCAGAAGACGGAGATGGTGACGGGGCCGTCGGGGCAGGCCTCCATCGCGTTGGCGAGCAGTTCGGTAAGGACGCCGGTCACCAGGTCGGGGTCGAGCGTGGCGGACTTGACCTCGATGCGCTGGGTGACGGGCGTCTGGTCCTTGCCGGACTTCTGGCGGGCGTTGGAGATGGAGCGGGCGACGACCTCGGCGATGGTGACCAGCCGCGGCTGGGCGACGGGGGTCTGCGAGAGCAGGTGCAGGCTGGAGATCATGCCGGAGAGGTCGCGCGCGGCCTCGGCGATGGCCTGGGCGGCGCTGCGGTCGCGCTCGTTCTCCAGGCGGGACATCAGGAGCTGCCCGTGCCCCGCGATGACGGTGAGGGGGTTGTTCATCTCGTGTGCCGCGCCCGCGGCGGTCTGGCCGAGGCGCACCATCGATTCCTGTTCGGCCAGGCGCGTCTGCATGTCGGCGACGGCGCGGTTGCTCTCGACGAGCTGCTCGTGGAGGCGGCGGGCGCGTTCGCGTTCCGCGGCGGCGGAGACAGCAGCGCCCCAGGTGGTGGTGAGGGCGCGCAGCGCGCTGGGCGGCAGGCCCTCGCCGAGGTCCTTGTCGTTGATGAGGATCGCCGCGGGACTGCCGCTGGTGAGCGTGAGGAGCCGGAGCTTGCGGAGGTCCGCGGCCTGGAGGAGATGATCGCCGAGCCAGGGAAGGAGGCCGAGCAGGGCGACGTTCAGGGGCGCGTTGCGCGCCAGGTCCGCGAGCTTGCCGCCCGCGAGGCGGTCCGGGAGCGCTTCGAGCAGGCAGGGGGCTTTGGGCTCGCCGGAGGCGTCGAGCTGGACCATCCGCCACGGGGCGTCGGGCTCTCCCTCGGCGAGCACGCCGTAGAAGCCGGGGCCGAAGGCTTTCCACGCGGAGCGTGCCACGGCGCTCATGGTCTCTGCGACGGTGCGCGCGCTCACGCTGAGCGCGTGGAAGTGGTCGATGGCTTCGAGGACGCGGGCCTGTGAGTGGCTGAGCGCGGCGCGCTCCTGCAGGGCGATGTTGAGGTCGCTGAGCTGGCGGTTGGCGTTGCTGAGGCCTTCGAGCAGGAGGCTCGGGGGCGTGGTGTCGTCGAGGCCGAGGATCTTGAGGCGGTCGGCGACGGCGTTGTGCAGAGGCTCGGCGATGAGCGAGACGCCGCCGACCTTCAGGCCCATCTCCGCCCACAGGCGGTCGGCGTCGGGCGCGGGGCCGAAGTCGCCGGACCAGCCGAGGTGGAGGCGGCGGCAGACGGCCTTGGCGACGGTGACGGCGCCGATGAGGGCGCGGTCGGGGGTGTCGGGCAGCGCGGCGGGGGGCTGGCCGTGGAGCCAGACCACGTGCTGAATGGGCTCGGGCAGGCCCCAGTGCTCGGCGATGCGCCGGCCCGCGGTGTGGTGGTCCAGGCCCAGGACGTGGCGCTCGATGGCGGAGCTTTCGCACCCGCGCCGGTGGGCGACTTCGAGCACGCGGTCGTAGCTCCGCGGCAGGACCAGCTCGAGGACGAGCTTGCCGATATCGTGGAGCAGGCCGGCGAGGAAGGCCTCTTCGGGGATGACGCGGAGCTTGGGGTTGACCTGGGCGATGAGCTCGGCGGCGCAGGCGACGGCGATGGAGTGCTTCCAGAAGCCTCGGCGGTCGAAGCGGCGCTCGCCGGGGCGGGCGGGGTTGTGGCCGTGCTCCTTGGCGACGGCGGTGTCGAGGGCGGCGCGGGCGGCCTCGTCCTCGCTGGTCATGAGGTCGTAGACGCTGACGCTGAGCGCGGCGGCGCGGACGGCCTCGATGCCGAGCATCAGGACGGCGCGCTTCACGGTGGTGATGCGGTCGCCCAGGCCGCGGTCGGCCTTGCGGCAGAGGCCCAGGATGCGCGCGGAGAGCGCGGGGTCGCTCTCGATGATCTTCACGACGTCGGCGATGAGGACTTCATCGACGGTGCCGATGGAAAGCAGCCTCGCGGCGACGGGGGAGAGCGTGGGAAGAGCGCGCACGCGCTCGAGGATCAGCTCGACCTGGCGCGCGCGGTGCGGAGTTGTAGCGGCCGAAGTCATGAAGTGGTCCGGGTGGTCAGGCGCGCCCCTCGGCGGGTTCAAGCTCGAGCAGCGAGGTGATGGTGTTCATCAGCTCGGGGACCTGGAAGGGCTTTTTGAGAAAGCCGTTGGCGCCCGCGGCCATGAGCGCGTCCACCTCGGGCTGGTTGATGACGCCGCTGACGCACAGCACCTTGGCGTCGGCCAGGGAGGGGTTCTCGCGCACGCGCCGGCAGACGATCGTGCCGTTGATGTCCGGGAGCATGTAGTCGAGGATGATGAGGTGGGGCTTGAAGGCCTCGGTCTGAAGGCCGGCGTCGTAGCCGTTGCTCGCGGTCTTGACCTCGAAGCGGCCGTCGCGCCCGAGCAGGTCGGTGTACAGCTCGAGGATGCGGGGGTCGTCGTCCACGGCGAGGACGCGCTTGCGCGTGCTGCCCAGGGCCTCGAGCGGGATGTTGTTCGCCCGCATGAAGCGGATGAGCTCTTCGCGCGGGATCCGCCGGAACTTGCTGCCGGGGACGCGGAAGCCGGTGAGGCGGCCGGAGTCGAAGCAGCGGATGATGGTCTGCTGGCTGACCTTGCACACCGCGGCGGCCTCGCCGGTGGTGAATACGCGCTTTGTGGACAGGTCTTCGCCGCCGGTGTCGGTGCTCATGGGCTGCACTCCACGCGTTCCACGCCCCGCCTAGATGGGCAACTCAGCCCAGACGGCCCGCGTGGTACAGGGCTCTATCGACCCCCACATTGCCCAACTTCACGGGGGAAGGCCCGGGTGCGTCCCAGAACCTGCGCGCCTGCCCGTATCATCGCCCCACCATGCCCACCCCGCTCGACACCGCCAACGCGCTGATCGACCAGGGAAAGCTGGAACAGGCGCAGGCGGTGGCGCTGCGCGGGCTGGCTTCGAGCCCGAATCACGCCGGGCTGCTGGCGGTCCTGGGATTCACGACCTTCGCTCTGGGGGACCTGGCCCGTTGCGAGTATTACTCGCGCCGGCTGCTGGAGTTGCACCCTGACCACCCGGGGGCGAACGCGAACCTCGGGACGGTGCTGATGAGCCAGGCGCGGTTTGAGGAAGCCCTTGCGCCGCTGCGGCGGGCGGTAGCCGCCGCGCCGGGGGACGACGTGGCGCGGACGGGGCTGGCCTCGGCGTTGTCCGGTTTGTCACGCTTTACCGAAGCCCGCGCGGTGCTGGAGGAAGGGCTGCGGCTGATGCCGCGGAGCGTGCACCTGAGGCACAGCCTGCCGGGCGTGCTGCACGCGATGGGGCGGGTGGAAGAGGCCCTGCCGCTGATGGGCGAGCTCGCGGCGGAGGAGGGCGCGACGCCGAACATCCTCCAGCGCTGGGCGCTGATGCACACCTACGCGCCGGGCGTGTCGCCCGCGGCTCTGCTGGAAGCGCACCGGAAGTACGCGCGCCTGGTGGAGCCTGCTTCACCCCCGCCGCGGAAGGAGCTGCCCGCGACGCCGCCCCGCCCGCTGCGGCTGGGAATCATCTCGCCGGATCTGCGGCGGCACTCGGTGGCGCACGTGGTGGAGCCGATCCTTGAGCACCTGGACCGCTCTCGCTTCCGCGTGACGTGTTATGCGACGTTCAACAGCACGGACTCGGTGACGGAGCGGTTGCGCGCGCGGGCGGATGGGTGGCGGCAATGCGGCACGATGCCGGACAATGCCATCGCCGCGGCGATCCGCGCCGACGGCACGGACATTCTGCTGGACTTGGCGACGCTGACGCAGGGAGGGCGTCCCCTGGTGCTGGTGCAACGGCCCGCGCCGGTGGCGATCGGGTTCGCGGGGTATCCGGCGACGACGGGGATGACGTCGCTGGACTACCGGATCGTGGATTCGATCACCGACCCGCCGGGAACGGAGGCGCACAGCAGCGAGAAGCTCATACGGCTGGACCCGTGCTCGACGGTGTACAAACCACCGGGGGATCTGCCGGAGGTCTCGCCATTGCCGGCGCTGCGGGAAGGGCGCGTGACGTTCGCGGCGTTCAGCAGTCTGCTGAAGCTGAACGGGCCGCTGATCCGGCTGTGGTCGCGGGTGCTGGCGGCGGTGCCGCGGTCGAGGCTGATTCTGAAGCACATCTGCATGAAGGACGGCGCGGTGCGGGCGGAGGTTGTGGGGCGGTTCATGGAGGCGGGCGCGCCCGCGGGGAGCGTGGAGGCGCTGCCGCCGATCGACGATGTGAAGGGACACCTGGCGGCGTACCACCAGACGGATATCACGCTGGATACCTACCCCTACAACGGCACGGTGACGATTCTGGAATCTCTGCTGATGGGCGTGCCTGTGATTTCGATGGCGGGGGAAATGACCTCGTCCCGGATGGGGCTGAGCCTGCTTTCCGCGGCTGGCTTGTCGGACCTGTGCGCCCACAACGAGGAAGAGTTCGTGGCAAAGGCGGCGGAGCTTGCAGGCAATCTGGATCGGCTCGCGAGTTTGCGCGCAGAGCTGCGGCAAAGGCTGTTGACCTCGCCGCTGTGCGACGGGGCGGCGTACACGCGCCGGTTTGAGGAGGCACTGCTTTCGGTGTACGCACGCCCATGAGCAAGATGCAGATCAACGACCTGGTTCGCCGCGGCGAGTATCGCCGGGCGATCTCGCTGCTTGAAGCGGCGCTGCGCCGCTCGCCGCAGGACCTGGACTTGATTGCGCTGATGTCCTTCGTGCTCTTCCGCGCCAACGAGCTGGTGCGGGCGGAGCACTTCGCACGCCGGACGCTGGAACGGCTGCCGAACCACCCGCACGCCAACCACAACCTGGGGAACATCCTGCTGAGGCTGGGGCGGTTTGATGAAGCGCTGCCGCTGCTGACGCGGGCGCTGGAGCTTGCTCCGGGCGAGCCGGAGATTCGCATCGCGCTGGGAACGACGCTGTCGTCGTTGAATCGCCCCGCCGCGGCGGTGAAGGTGTTTGAGGAGGGGCTGTCGCTCCGGCCGGGGCATGAGGGGTTTCGCATCAACCTGGCGCACGCGCTGCACGCGATGGGGCACATCGACCGCGCGCTGACGATCCTGCGGGAAGCGCTGCCTTCGCACAAGAACGACGCGGCCTTTCTGGATGCCTGGTGCGGGGTGCTGAACTACGCGCCGGGGGTAACCGCGGCGGAGCAGTTCGAGGCGCACCGCGCCTGGGGGCAACTGGTGGAAGCGGCCGTGCCGCGGGAGCGGCCCGCGCTGCGGGCGGAACTGCGCGAGGGAGAGCGGCTGCACATCGGGCTGCTGTCGTCGGACCTGCGCGATCACGCGGTGGGGTATCTCGTCGAGGACCTGCTGGAGCACGCGGACCGTGACCGGGTGAAGATCAGCTGCTACGCGGGCCAGGCGCCGGAGGACGAGATGATGCGACGCCTGCGCAAGCTCGCCGACGGATGGACGAGCCTCGCGAACATGACGTACGCGGACGCGGCGGCGCTGATCCGCAGGGATGGCGTGCACTGCCTGATTGACCTTGCGGGGCACACCAAGGGGCAGATGCTGCAGGTGTTCGCGCACCGCGCCGCTCCGGTGCAGGCGACGTACACGGGCTATCCCAACACCACGGGGCTGAAGGACTGCGATTACCGCATCGTGGATTCGATGACCGATCCGCCGGGGACGGAGTGCTTCAGCACTGAGAAGCTGCTCTACCTCGATCCCTGCTACATGTCCTACAGGCCGCCCGCGGACCTGCCGCCTGTGAAGGCGCGGGAGCCCGGCGCGCCGCTGACCTTCGGGTGCTTCGGGAGCCTGCTCAAGTACAACGACGCGCTGATCGCAACGTGGTCGCGCGTGCTGAAGGAGACGCCCGGATCGCGCATGGTGCTCATGCACACGGCGCTGAGGGATGAGGACGTGCGCGAAGACGTGAAACGCCGGTTTGAGAGGAACGGCGTGGACCCGTCGCGGATCGAGCCGCGGGAGCCGGTGAAGGGGCGGGTAGGCGTGCTGAAGGCGGCGGGCGAGATCGACGTGGCCCTGGACACGTTCCCGTACAACGGCGCGGTGACGATCGTGGAATCGCTGCTGATGGGGGTGCCCTACGTCAGCCGCGCGGGAGAGACGCCCGCGTCGCGCGCGGGGCTGTCGATCCTGTCGGCGGTGGGGTTATCAGACCTTTGCGCGCGGGACGAGGAGGGCTTTGTGCGCACGGCGGTGGAGCTGGCGAAGGACGGCGCACGCCGGGCGCATCTGCGTGAAGCACTGCGGGACAAGGTGCTCGCGTCGTCCATCTGCCGCGGCAAGGCTTTCGCGGAGCGCTTCGAATCGGCGCTGCGTTCGGTGCTCTCGTCGCAACCGTTCGGAGCACCGGGCGTATGGTCCGGCCTATGAAGAACATCACCTTCGCCGCGGCTTTGGCTCTCTCCATCCCCTGTTTCGGTCAGACGCTTCTGTATGACAACGGAACGTTCGTGACGCATCCCGGCGCCGGCCCGGATGGGTCGGACCTCTCGGTCACGCAGAACGGGATCGTGATTTCGCTGGGCAACGACCGCACGACCACGAGCGGGACGCTGAAGCTCGCCGACAACTTCGTCGCGACGGACAACTGGCGGCTGACGCAGCTGTACTGGTACGAGGTGCAGTCTCAGCCCGCGGCGGACCGGCACACCGACTTCCGCATCCCCGAGGCGTACGTGGAGCTGTACGACGGCGACCCGCGCCTGGGCGGCCAGGTGATCGCCGGCGACATGATGACCAACCGCCTGATCGGCGGGGTGTGGAGCGGCGCGTGGCGGCTCTCCTCGAGCGGGAACTTCGACAACAGCCGCCCGATCTTCCAGTGCACCATCGACCTCTCCGACTTCCCCGTGCTGCCCCCCGGCGAGTACTGGATCGCGGTCTCGGTGGAGGGCGAGCCCGGCGTGACGTCGGCGATCGGCTCCGTGCCGATTCCGCAGGACGCGGGCCACAACGCGACGCAGTTCTTCAACGGCAACTGGGTCAGCCTGCCCATCGACTTCCCCTTCAAGCTCTTCGGCACGATCGGCTCCGCGTGCGGCACCGCCGACTTCGACGGTGACGGCGACGTGGGCACCGACGCGGACATCGAAGCCTTCTTCGCGTGCCTCGCGGGCGACTGCTGCCCGACCTGCCACAGCGGCGGAGCCGACTTTGACGGCGACGGCGACGTGGGCACCGATGCGGACATCGAGGCCTTCTTCCGCGTCCTCGCGGGCGGGGAGTGCTGAAGTCAACTCAAAGCTCAAGTCCGAACGCTCAACCTGCAACCGGCAACGCTCAACGATCTGCGTTTTCGTTGAGTGTTGCCGGTTCTGCTTCGGGCTATTCGACAGGACGCTTTCTTCGGCGGTCACCCCTCGCGGCGTCGCCGTGCCTTAGATAGGCCAACGACAAGTGAAGATTCCGACACCATCCAGAGTTGCCGACCAACAGCCCCTTCCGAAGGGAGGAGCAAAGGGGTGGGCTTGAAGCGCCCCCGACGATTGAGCGTTGCAGGTTCATTTGAGCCTTGATGCTTGAGGTTTCCCGACCGTTCCGTAACTGCTTGTCGCAACAGCCGATAAGTATCTGTGCGGGGTGGGGAAGGGTGTATACTGCGGAGATTGGCGGGAGCAGAGAGGTCCGCCCAACGGAGTCTTGCATGTCGATTCGCACACAGGGGGCGATTGTCGGAACTCTTGCCGCGTTGGCCGGCGCGTGCTGCGCGAGCGACGCGATGGCGCAGCTGCGGATCGCGAACTGGAACATCTCGAACTACAACGGGGCCGATCGTGCCGCGGCGATTCAGACGGCGGTGTACGGCGTGTACAACGGGCGGTCGATGTCGCCCGACGTGCTGGCGGTGCAGGAGGTGACGTCCGCTTCGGCCCTGGCGACGCTGAGATCGGTGCTGAACAGCGCGCCGGGAAGTCCGGGCGACTGGGCCGCGGCTCCCTTCATCGACGGGCCAGACAGCGAGAGCGTGCTGCTCTATCGCACGAGCAAGGTGGACCTGCTGAACACGGTGACGGTCGCGCTGGGGAGCAGCAATCAGAACAACCAGCCGCGGAACACCTACAGGTACGACCTTCGCGCGAAGGGCTACACGACGACCGCGGCGACGTTCGCGGTGTACAGCGTCCACATGAAGGCGGGGAGCACGGCGCAGGACAACGCCCGCCGCCTCGTGGAGAGCACGAACATCCGCGACAACGCGGCGGGGATGGACACCAACGGCCCCGGCACCGGCCTGCCCGCGGGGTATCACTTCATCCTCGCGGGCGACCTGAACATGCAGAGCGCGGGGCAGAGCAGCTATCAGGAGCTGATCTCCGGCGCGAGCGGCAACGCGGGACGCTTCTACGACCCCATCTGCCGGCCGGGCATCTACTACACGCCCGGCGGCGGACTGGACGCGGGGAACTGGAACGACAACGCGGCGTTCGCGATGATCCACACGCAGGACCCGGCGACGAGCGCGGGCATGGACGACCGCCACGATCAGATCCTGCTGAGCGGGAGCCTGGTGGACGGCGTGGGGATGGACTACATCGGCAACCCCACGCTGCGCTGGAACCTCAACACCTTCGAAGACCCCAACCACTCCTACCGCGTGTGGGGCAACGACGGCACGAGCTTCAACATGCCGCTGAGGGTGACGGGCAATCAGCACGTCGGACCGACGATCGCGCAGGCGCTCATCAATGCAGCGACGCCCAGCGGCGGGCACCTGCCCGTGTTCCTCGACCTGCGCGTGCCGGCGAAGGTCTCCGCGCCTTCGAGCATCGACTTCGGCACGGTGACGCAGGGCACGCCCGTGACGCGCCTGGTGTCGATCGGCAACGGCGGCGACACCGCGCTGTGGACGGCGAACGGGATCGCGAACCTGACCTACACGCTCACGCCGAGCGAGGGCTTCTCCGCGCCCGGAGGCGCCTTCAGCGACGCCGCGGGCGGCGGGCTCAACACGCACGTCATCGCGATGAACACCTCGACGCCCGGGACCAAGACCGGAACGCTCACGATCAACGCCGTGGGCGCGGACGTGCCCTCGGTGACCATCACGCTGACGGGCACGGTGCTCCCGTTGAACCTGCCGCCGGTGGCGGACGCGGGGCCGGACATCGTGGTGGTCGACGCGGACAACTCCGGTGATGAGGTGGTGACGCTGGATGGATCGGCCAGCCACGACCCCGACGGGACGATCACCGACTATCGCTGGACGCTGGGGACGCAGACGCTCGCGGAAGGGCCGGATGCCACGGCGCAGGTGCTTTTGCCTGTGGGCGAGCACCTGATCACCCTGACAGTGACCGACAATTCGTCGGCCACGGGCACGGACACGGTGCTGATGCGCGTGGAGGCGGGGTCGCTGTGCGGGTCCGCGGACTTTGACGGGGACGGCGACATCGGCACGGACGCGGATATTGAGGCGTTCTTCGCGTGTCTTGCGGGCGAGTGCTGCCCGACGTGTCACCCCGGCGGTGCGGACTTTGATGGGGACGGCGACATCGGAACGGACGCGGATATTGAGGCGTTCTTCCGGGTGTTGGCCGGGGGTGCTTGCTAGTTGTTGCGTTCCCTGCGGGTCCGGTATACTCGCGCGCGCCCCGGCCGGGAAGGGCGGTTCGGGGATGGACCAACGCGAAGTGCCCGGGCGGCTGCCGCGGTTCAGACTCGATCAAGGTGCGTGCTCGGGCAAAGGCTCGGATTTTTAATGAAGAACATCTATGTCGGCAACCTCCCGTACAGCACGACCGATACGGAGCTCGAGGAGCTGTTCGCCCAGCACGGGCAGGTTCAGCGCGCGTCCGTGGTGATCGATCGCGAGACGGGCCGTTCGCGCGGGTTCGGATTTGTGGAGATGCCCAACGACACCGAGGGCGAGGCCGCGATCGCGGCGCTGAACGGGTATGACCTCAGCGGCCGCAAGCTCGTAGTGAACGAAGCCAAGCCGCGTGAAGCACGCGGCGGGGGCGGCTTCGGCGGCGGCGGTGGGTACCGCGGCGGGGGCGGCTTCGGCGGTGGCGGCGGCTACCGCGGCGGAGGCGGCTACAGCGGCCG
>Ga0065721_10049143_pt1 | contig 44447 bp, 40 predicted proteins | sample Mesricmetagenome_FD_59108 | JGI IMG/M metagenome (GOLD analysis project Ga0065721, IMG submission 59108) | Mesophilic microbial community from rice straw/compost enrichment Sample: eDNA_1 v2 (version 2) | ecosystem: Engineered > Solid waste > Grass > Composting > Bioreactor | place: USA: Davis...
CAGGGCCAGCTTGTGGATACCCAAAATGCTGCCGGTCTTGAGCGCCACCCGCTCTATGAGCAAAGTGTCGTCCGAGCCGGGCGCAGCCAGACGTATCTTGTCGATCTCCACGTTTCCACCCAGGGTCACGCGCAGCTCGTCGTATTCCAGTTTCCCACCCATGGCGCGCAGCACATTGGCTACAGCTTCAAGTTGTTTGCGGGCCTGATGGGCATAGTAGAAATTGGAGCCCACCACCAGCACCGCGAGCGCCAACACTGCGAGCAACAAACGCTTCATCCTTTTTACTCCCTGGCTTTTTATTGAATTGAATTTTTTATTTAAAAAATGCCCAGACGATATCGAAGGCAATCAACAGGATAATGACCGTCTCCAGGAAGTGCGCGATGCTCAAATGGGCGCGGTCGAACATGGTGCGGGCCACTTCCGCCACCGCCTGCTGGCGCGCCACCACGGCGCTGCGCCAAGCCGGCACCTGAAACCTCTCTATGGCCCCGCGATAAATGCGCGCGTAGTGGGCGTCCTCGGTGATCTTGAACACGTTCTGCGAGCGATCGATGAAATCGCCTATATCCAGCAGCACCCGGTTCACCCTGTCCACGCCCCTTTGGGCCATACCCGGCCGCCACCAGCGCGAACTCGCCTGCTTCTGGAAGGCCCATTCGTAGAGCACGTCCAGCTCCTGTTCCAGGATGGCGTCGTAGCGTTGGTATTCCAGCAATTGCGTGAGCGCAAGCGCTATGAGATCCGGCACATCCTCCGTGGGCGTCGGCTCTATGGTGACTGCGGCATTCCAGTCGATGACACACAGGTCGTCGACGGCGTAGCGGTAGTGGTCTTTCAGCAGCTGGGCGAGAAAACTGGGCGCCGGCTCCCAATCCGGGGTTTCCCCCAACAGCAAGCGCCCCAGGTCGGCGGACTTGAGAACCTCGTCTATGGCGATGGGTGTGGCAAATTGTTGAATGGTCAACAGGGTGTAGCTTTCGTATTCCTCATAGACTATGGGGCGCGTAATTGCCGATGCGATCAGGCCGGAAACGGTTTCCGTCAGCTGCCGTCCCAAATCCGTAAGCGCCTGACTATCGTTGAGCCGGCTGATGAAAGTGGCGGCTTCCGCCGGTGTCATGGCGGCGGCTATGGGCTGAGTGGATTGGGATTCGCCTATGGGAATGAGAAAGCAGGGCGCCATCACCCCAAAGCTGAAGACCAGCACAGTACAATCCACCTGCACCCACATACCTGTCTCAAACTCCACCTCCCGGGTTCCCAGGGCGATTACGCTGAGCAGTGTGCGCAGACGGCCGAAAAAGCTGAGGCGTCCGGGTCGCAGGGTGACGGAGGCGGGCAGATGGATCTGGTCGAGGCGCGACAGGTTGATTTCCTCCGCCACCTCGAACAACCGGTAGGCGTGAAAGCTGCCCTGGGTAATAGCTGGGAGTGTCAAATTGGCCTCGCTGATTATGTTGTATACCCTGTGCGAACAATGTTCAGACATCATCCGACGGGGCGACCGATTCTACAGGACAATCCATCCGGGTGACTGGAGTATAAGAGAGCCTCTGCGAGAACTCCAACGAACCGCCCCATGAACCTCGGGGATGGCCGTACAAAATTTAACATCTGCAGTGGGTGGTTTTCGGGATACAAAGCGAACCGCGCATGTCGATTTGCCCCCTCCGGATTCGACTGACGGAGTGGCGGGTCGATCAGTCATACCCACTGGATTTCATCCATAGCGTTTACATCAGGAGCCCATGTGCAACCGATTATTTCTGTACAAAATCTCAGCAAGACTTATCCCTCGGGGTATCGCGCGCTCAATTGCGTCAACCTCGAGATTCAGCAGGGCGAAATATTCGCCCTGCTCGGTCCCAACGGCGCGGGTAAAACCACGCTGATCAGCATCATCTGCGGCATAGTCAATCCGAGTGAAGGGCGGGTATTGGCCGACGGTTGCGACATAGTGCAGGACTACCGCGCGGCGCGCCAACGCATAGGTCTGGTGCCCCAGGAATTGTCCGTGAGCATGTTTGAAACCGTGTGGGACACAGTCACCTTCAGCCGCGGCCTCTACGGCAAGGCGCCAGATCCGGCTTATCTGGAAAAACTCCTGCGCGATCTTTCCCTGTGGGAAAAACGCAAGTCGAAAATCATGGCTCTGTCCGGTGGTATGAAACGGCGGGTGCTGATCGCCAAGGCGCTCACCCATCAGCCGCGGATTCTGTTTCTGGACGAGCCCACGGCAGGTGTCGATGTGGAATTGCGCCGCGATATGTGGCAGATGATCCGCGGTCTGCGCGACAGCGGCGTCACCATTATTTTGACCACCCACTATATCGAGGAAGCCGAAGATATGGCCGACCGCATAGGGGTGATCAATAAAGGCGAAATCATTCTGGTGGAAGAAAAAACCGCGCTCATGAAAAAGCTCGGTAAAAAGCAGCTCACCTTACAATTGCAACAACCGCTGACAGAAATTCCGCCGGCGCTGACGAATTTCCCCCTCACGCTGGCGCAAAACGGCGAGCAATTGGTTTACACCTACGATGAGCAACAGGAAGCCGCGCATATCACCGAACTGTTGCGACGGCTGAGCGCGTTGGATATCGAGTTCCGCGATCTCAATACATCACAAAGTTCCCTGGAGGACATTTTTGTCAGCCTGGTGGAGGAAAAAGTATGAATTTTTATGCCGTCAAAGCCATTTATATATTCGAGCTCGCGCGCACCTGGCGCACCCTGATGCAGAGCATCGCCTCTCCAGTGCTGTCCACTTCCCTGTATTTCATCGTCTTCGGCTCCGCCATAGGTTCGCGCATGACGGAAATCGATGGCATCAGTTACGGGGCTTATATAGTGCCGGGTCTGATCATGCTGACAGTGCTCACCGAAAGCACATCCAATGCGTCCTTCGGCATCTACATGCCGAAATTCACCGGCACCATTTATGAAATTCTCTCTGCACCCATTTCGGCATTGGAAATTGTGCTGGGTTATGTGGGCGCCGCGGCCACCAAATCCATCATCCTCGGATTGATCATACTGGCCACCGCCCGTTTATTCGTGGATTTTTCCATAGCACATCCGCTGTGGATGCTGGCCTTCCTGCTGCTCACTTCCATCACCTTCAGCCTGCTGGGATTCATCATCGGCATATGGGCGGACAGTTTTGAACAGCTGCAGGTGGTGCCGTTGATGATCATTTCGCCACTGGCATTTTTGGGCGGCAGCTTTTATTCCATTCATATGCTGCCGCCTCTGTGGCAGACCATCACGCTGTTCAATCCGGTGGTCTATCTGGTCAGTGGTTTCCGTTGGAGCTTTTACGGCGTATCGGATGTCAATGTCAGCGTCAGTCTGGGCATGATCGCGGTATTCATGGCCCTGTGTTTCGCGGTGATCACCTGGATGTTCAAAACCGGCTACAAAATCAAGGTTTAAAGGCCGCCCAGATTAAACCCGCTGATAATAACAAGGGATAGGCGTGGCACAGGGCCACGTTCAGCGCCATGTAAGGTAAAAGCCGATCCGGCTCATCGGCATGGCGCAGCACCCCGGGCAGGAGTTTCCTCAGCAATGGAGCCGTAATCAAAGCCAGCAGTGTTTGCGCAGGCAACCACTGCTGCAACACCGCCACCAATAAAATTGCGTAACTGCTGATCCATAAAATGGCGAACACAGTGGCGCTGCGTTTGCGGCCGATCGCGATCGGCAGATGCCGCCGCCCCACCTGCACGTCGGCCTCCACATCGGGAAACTGATTCAGCAACAACAGATTGCTCACCAGCAAAGTCAGGATCAGCGCCAGACTCACGGCGCCCAGGGTAATCTGACCGTGCAACACCCAAAAGGCGCCCAGCGTCATCATCAGGCCAAATCCCGCACCTGGCGCCAGCAGACACACCAGGGGCCAGCGATTGACATACTGCGTATAGGCGTAAATCAAAAGCACACCCGGAATGCCGATCCACAACAATCGCCAACCCACTTGCCAGGCCAAATACAGGCCTATGATAACCACCACCGCGAGCGTCACCAGCGCCAATGCCAGGGCCAGATGACTCGCAGCCGGATTGGCCACCAGCCCACCGCTGCCGCCGCTGAAGGGCGTGCGCCGGGTCAGCAAATCCAGTCCCGAGCGAAAATCAAAAAATTCATTGAAGGCGTTGACGCTGACATGGGCACACAGAGCCATTACGCCAATGAGCGCCAGATGAAAAAAATTCTGATCGGCGTCTATCTGCCAGGCCGCCGCGGCCGCCAACAATACGCAAACCAGAGTGAGACTCAAAAAATTAATGCGGGCCACCGCGAACATGGTTTTCAGCACAACAAACTCCTTCGATGTGCAATCAATATCTTCCGCTTAGGACCTGGGGCCGAAGATCAGCCAAAGAATAAATCCCAGCAGGGGAAGTAATAACAAGACCACGATCCACAGGACTTTGGTGCCGGTGCTGGTGCGACTTTGCAAAGTCTTGACAATCGCATAGACGACACAGATCAACAGAATAAATCCCAGAAACCCGCCCACTTCGACTTTCATTTGTCCCCTCCACCATTGTCCGCAAACCAAGGCGCCACATTACTACACCCGCGGTCCCTGCAACAATCCGGACTATCGACCCCGGAAACATGATGTTTCAAGCGGGAATCTGGATCAGGCATCAAATGTGCTACTTAAATTCAATCAGGTGGTGCAAAAGGAGTCCGACGCTCAAAGGTGCTTTGTGCCGCCGGGAGAGGGAGACTCCAGGTTTGTAAAAAATACAGGAGATTGCCATAAATGCAGGACACCCTGTCGCAGGTCTCGATCAAAGTGATGACGGTGAATACCCACAAAGGCTTCACGCCTTTCAACCGGCGTTTCATTCTGCCGGAATTGCGTCGCGCCGTCCGGGCACTCTCGGCGGACGTGGTATTTCTGCAGGAGGTTCTGGGAGAACATCACGCCTGGTCCAAGCGGCACTCCGAGCGCTGGCCCCACAAACCGCAATATGAATTTCTGGCGGACACCATCTGGCACGCCTACGCCTATGGCCGCAATGCCGTATATCCGGATGGCCATCACGGCAATGCGCTGCTGAGCAAATATCCCATTCAGCACTGGGAAAACCGTGATATATCGCTCACCGGCATGGAGCGGCGCGGCTTGCTCTATTCGGTACTGGCTCTGCCCAATTGCGAAAAGCCGCTGCACACCATCTGCGTCCATCTCAGTCTGAGGGAAAACCATCGCCAGCGTCAGCTGCGCATGTTGCAAACCCTGGTCGAGCAATTGCCGGAAAAAGAACCGCTGGTGGTCGCCGGGGATTTCAACGACTGGCTGCTGCAGGGGCACAGATTTATTCAGAACGAACTCGGCCTGAGCGAAGTTTTCAGCAGCTCCCGCCGCAGGCCGGCGCGCACATTTCCCGCGGGTTTTCCCCTATTGCGGCTGGACCGCATATACACGCGCGGGGCGCGCAGGGTGACGCCGGTGGTTTTACCCAACCGGCCGTGGTCTCACCTGTCCGATCACAAGCCGCTGCTGGCAGAAATCATCTTTTGAGGATCAGCCATGTTTGAACTCTATAAAGGCGACAAACGTTTCTTCCAAGGCAATCGCATCAGCTTACTGGAAAATGGCGAAACATTTTTTCCGCAGATGATCCGGCGTATCAACCGCGCGCAGAAAGAAATTTTTATCGAGACATTCATCCTTTCCAACGACCGGGTGGGAAAGGCGCTGCAAAAAGCTCTGATCCGCGCGGCCAAGCGCGGTGTGTGGGTGAGTTTGACCGTCGATAGTTACGGATCCTTTTTTCTCGACAGCGACTATATCCAAGCCTTGACCGAAGCAGGGGTGATTTTCCAGATTTTCGACCCTCAGCCCAGTTGGTCCAAATCCAGGCCGAATCTTTTTCGCCGGCTACATCGCAAGCTGGTGGTGATCGACGGCCACCACGCCTTTATCGGCGGCATCAATCTGTGTCACGAACACATGACGGAATACGGCTGCGAAGCCAAACAGGATTACGCCGCGGAAATCGAAGGGCCTGTGGTAGGTATGATCAGGAAGCACTGTAAGGCTTATGTACCCTCCGCCGGTGGCAAGCGCGCCGAAAATGAGCGTCTCGGTAATCCGCCAGCGGCTGGAGAGGCCTCCATAGCATTTCTCGCCCGCGATAACCGGCTGCACCGCAACGACATAGAAAAAGCCTATCTGCTGGGGATACGCAATGCGCGCAAAAGAATCTATATCGCCAACGCCTATTTCTTTCCCAGTTTCCGCATGCTGCGAGCACTGCGCAATGCCGCAAAACGCGGTGTCGAAGTGGTCGTGGTGCTCCAGGGAGAACCGGATATTCCACTGGCGCTGCGCGCTGCACGCTGTCTCTACGACGAACTCACCGGCGACGGCATCAAGATTTATGAATATCTGGAGCGGCCACTGCACGCCAAAATCGCACTGATCGACGACGATTGGTCCACCATAGGTTCCAGCAATCTGGATCCCCTCAGCTTGGCGCTCAATCTCGAAGCCAATGTGGTGGTGCTGGATGCGCAATTCAATCAACAACTGTACGAGGAAATGCAAAAACTCGTGGCCGCCAGCCGCCTGATCGAAAACCGCTGGTTGAGCCGTCGCAGCCGGATTCATCTGCTCAAGAATTTTTTCTCTTATCACATCATGCGCCACTGGCCCTCTGTGGCCGGCTGGTTTCCGGTGCATTCACCGGTGATCCGTGAAATCCGCGCCCGCGCCGATATGGAGGAGCAATCCATGCAGGATCGCGCACTCCACGGAAAACATCCGGAAGCCAACAATATTCGCAAGATCGTCAAAAAACGCGATTACGCGAATCTGAGCGAGGTTTGATATGGGCATGGCGCAACTGCTGCACAAGCAACAATGGGGCGACAAATGGCTCGGCGTGAAACACTGGCTGAGCGAACATTCCACTGGCATCAAAAGAACCTTGTCCATCGGCTTCTTTTTGCTGATCGCCTATCTGCTGGTGCAACACGCCCGGGAAATAGAGTGGCAGAAGGTGTTCAGCACCCTGCGCGAAACCCGCATGAGCACACTGCTGACCGGTTTCGGCATAGGATTTTTATGTTACTCCGCCTACGCCGCCTATGATCTTTTTGGCCGCCATCTGCTGCAATTGCGCACGCCTGCCTTTGCCACCTGGCTCGCCGCATGGATCAGCTATGCCTGCAATCTGAACCTGGGCGCCCTGGTGGGCAGCGTGGCATTGCGCTATAGACTCTATTCCCGTCTGGGGGTCAGCAATGGAGATGTCACGCGCATACTGGGTATTTCGGTGATAGGCAACTGGCTGTGTTATTTCTTGTTGGCGGGCACGCTTTTCATATCCGGCGCCATAGATCCCCCCAAAAATTGGCTGGTGGGAAAAACCCTGCTGCAACTGATAGGCGCAGCGCTGTTTGCAATCGCCGGTTTTTATCTCTATCTGTGTTTTTTCGCTGAGAAGCGCGATTACGCCATACGCGGCCACAATATCACCCTTCCGCCGGGAAAAGTCGTGCTGCTGCAATTTGCGGTGGCCGCTATTCACTGGACACTCATGGCCGCCACGATTTATCAATTCATGCCGGAGGAATTGTCTTTCGCCACCGTCTATGCGGTGCTGCTGGTCAGCTGTGTGGCGGGCGCCCTGTCCCATGTGCCGGGCGGATTAGGTGTTCTGGAAGCCGTATTTGTCGCACTGCTCGCCGGCGAAGTGCCCAAACATCAATTGATCGCCGGCGTTTTTGCCTATAGATGTGTGTTTTATCTGGCTCCGCTGTTGTTGAGTCTGCCGGCGTATATAGGATTTGAAAGTTATTATCGGAAAGGCCAGGCTAAGACGTAAAAGAACCCGGTATGAGTCTTTTACGTCCCTGGTTCGATGCCTAGTGGGAATGATTCTCGTCGCTTGATCGGGACACAGATTGGGAATGGAGTCGACTATGGATATGGGCCCCATATAGCAATCACCCGGACAGTTTTGAAACCAGGTGATACTCACAGAATTAATCAAAGGAAGCAGAGTGTCCCCGTTACGTGAAAGACTGGTGGCGATTGATGGCCCGAAGTTTTCGGTAATGGCAACCTCACGCCAGTTGGACCAGCCGCCGGTCGGCGGAAATTCCAGGGTGGCATTGATTTTTTTTGGATCCTCCGGGTGATACTTATTGGTATAAGTCATTTTGAGCGTATCGTTGGTTCCATTGGCATATCGAAAAATGACCGAGGCACGGGGCAGAAGATTCGAGTGGTGGTTATACCACTCCGGAATGTCCAATCGCTGTTCACCTTCACCTCTGAATTAAAAATATCCACTTCCTTCGTATCCGGATTCCGCTGTGTTCATAACCGCAGTGGTGCTTGAGCATACGGAGCGCAAATCACTGCCCTGTGTACTGCCGAGTTTTCCTTCGTATAACCTGAAATATCGGGCCACCCCCAGATCTATGACCTCCTGCCATTCACAACGACGACCGTTGAGGTGGATTTCCTCTGGAATGGACAAGGATTCCTCTACATTGATGTAACGGATTCCCAGGGCGATTCCACGGGAAAGGGGACCGGCAGCGGGAAGAACCGCCACAGCGTCGGGATCATCGGCATCTGCAATCGCACTGATGGTGTCATTGTCCTGGGAAAAAGCGGATGCACCCCAGATGGCCACCACAGTTGCACCCGGCGCCTTCCAGGAAACGCTATATCCGCTGATTTCTGTTTCAGACAAATTGACGAGGCTTAAGAGTGCCGTATTTTCTCCTTTGATTTCATACCGTGCGCCACAGGACACGGCCGGAGAAATGGGATCACCTGATGAACTCGAGGTGCTGGACGAACTGGAGGAGGAAGTGCTTGAAGATGTGCCCAGCTGATTTTCCGTATCAGCGCCGCATCCGACGAGGCATATCGAAAATCCTATCCATATAAGTGCTGGAATTATTTTTATCATGGCGCATCCTCCGTTTATTTTATGCAACTATCAATATTTATCGCATTTGATAGCGCTGGAAATATCTAACACAGGTCTTTTCTTACATTCTCAGCGCCAGTCTCTGCGAACCTCGTCGCATTCCCAAATGACATTCAATCTACTTGTGGTGCGCGTGCATCAATGGTCAGCGCGGTCCACGGCATCGCATTGGGGCGACACCACAGCTTCCACCAGGCGCCTATGGGTTCAAATCACTGCGTTCAGCCAATCCAAACAGTGAACCAAAACCGCTTTATACTCACGGGTGTCCGTTCCGGCCCGCATCGTCAGCAGCCCACGCATTTTGCGCACCTGATCAGCCCACCCCTCCGGCAGCGGGGGCTGATCCTTTTCCGCCACCTGCACAGGCGTCAAAGCCGCGTGACCGCGCCGGAACAGGTGGCGCAGCAGGGACAGTTGCCGCAGCAGTAAAAGATTTAAAGTGGTGTCATCCACACACAGGATGGTGTCACCGCGCAGACGCGCCAGCAGGTCTTTGCCATAGCGGCGGCCCGTGTGCCATGCGGTGCCTATGGCGGCGCCTGTGAGGCTGGCGGCCCCCAGGCTCATGCCGGCGAGCACCAGATCTATGCCCGCGCCTATGGCGGCCCCGGTGGCGGCGGCAGAGGCGGCATCCAGTCCGAAGCTTTTCAGGGTTTCCGGCGCGAACAGATCCAGCTTCCATTCGCCGTTCTGCACCGGCAGATTGCTGAGCTCCACATCCTCCGCGGAAAAATTCAGCCGCTCCAGCACGGCATCCAGACATCGCTGTTCGCGCTGGCGCACGCGGTTCTGCAGATTCTGCAGCTGCAGGGAGCGGGGGACGGACTTGTTCAGAGGCACTGTCAGGGTGGCCATTTCCACCAGCAGACTGGCCGACTGGTGGATACAGGCATTGCGCATCTGCCGCCACTCTTCCGCCCGGTGTTCCAGCAGGGTTTGCAGGGGTTGATACCAGGCCTCCAGCAGGGTCTGCAGTTTCTGGTACAGGCGTTTTTCCGCCTCGAAATCAAAGGCGACTGTGTCGAATTCCACCAGCGCGTGCAGACCGAGTTCCGCCAGCGCCGAGCGCCACTGCTGCAGCTGGCTGTTGTCGTGGCGGATGAAATTCAGCACCGGCAGAATCGGGCGCGAGGCCAGGCCCAGGGTGAGTATTTCCTGTCGGTATTTCTCCAGCACCGGCTCGCGACTGTCGATCACATACAACATGGCGTGGCATTCCAGCGCCTGCCGCAGCACTTTGATTTCCTGCTCGAATTCCGCCGCGGCCGCCGGCTGCGCCGTCTGTATGAAGTGCTCCAGACAGGCGCGGCCGCGCAACGGCTGCGGCACCTGCTGCAACTGGCGGCTGAGGGCCACGGAATCCTCCAGGCCGGGGGTGTCGCGCAGCTCTATGTAGGGCCGGCCCAACACCCGCAGTTGCGCCGCCTCCACATGGCGGGTGGTGCCGGCGCTGTCCTGCACCTCGCCAAAGTCCGCGTTGCGCAGCAATGTGCGCAGCAATGAGGTCTTGCCGGTGTTGGTGTGGCCCACCACGGCCAATGTGAGGGGGAGCGAGGGCGCCGTCATAGTGTGGTGACCTGTGCGGGTGTAAGCCCGGCCCGGGCGGCGGCCTGCAGCCAGCTCTGCCATTTGGCCTGGGTGGGACGCTCGGACAAGACCAGCCAGAGATTCTTGCGACCTATGTGCTCCGCCAGCTGCAGGACTATGCGCTGCAAGCCGCGGTCCGCGGCTTTATTGCCGTCGATCAACAGGGCCACGGGGGCGGATTGCGACTCCATGAGACGCCGGGCCTGATCCAGGGACTGCTCATCCTGGATATTGATCAATGTCCCCTGCGCCACCGCGGGCGGCGCACAGTGTTGCGGCAGCTCCAGGCCCAGCCACAGACAGTGAGCCGGCAGAGCCGCACGGGCGATGTCCCCGGAACCCGCCGGCGGGCTCTGGCGAAGATCCGGCCCCGGGTCCGCATCCAGCACTCTGGGCGGCGTATGCCGGGGCCAGAATTCGCGCTGCAGGCGGATGTAATAGGTCTGTCCCAGATCCAGGGTCTCGCGTCTCTGCAGGCGCCATTCCAACAGCCGGCAGATCAATCCCGCCAGCAGCCGCGGCACCAACCCATACACCAGCACACATCCCAGCAGAAACAGCGCCCAGGTGCGGCGCGCGCCTGCGGCCTGTCCAGTGTCGCCAAGGCCGCTGGCCAGTATCTGAGAGGTGTCCGGCACCGGCAGCCCCAAGGCTTCCAGGGGCGGCGTCAACCAGTGGGTGATCTGCACGAAGCTGTCGCCGCCCAGCAAGGTGGACTCCCAGACAAAGTCGAACTGGCGGGTGGTGAACAGCAACGTCAGCCCCAGCACGCCACCCAACAGATAGGCGCTCCAGATGCCGTGGGTGATCCAGCCCAGGCGCATGGCGCCGGCGCGGCTGAAGAACAGGCGGCGAAACCAGACGCGATCCGCCGCCTGTACAGACGTGGGCGCCGGGCGTTCCGGCAGCAAGCGATCCAGCAGCTTGCTGAACAGGGGCGCTACCACCCCCGCCTGCTCCCGGTGCAGGGCCAGGGTCACCAGCCACAGCAGCAGCGAGATCCAGCTCAACCCCAGCAGCACCCCCAACACCCAGAAGATATTGAGCTGGGCTCCGGCGCTGGCCAGGGATTTGGCGCAGGTGAGGGCACCGGCCAGACCGGCCAGGACCAGCACCGCCAGCAGCACGCGGCGGAACAGGAGCGGCGCGTGCCGCACGGCGGAATCTATCTGGGGCTGTTGTTGCAGGGCCCGGTTGCGCGCCGCCAGCCAAGTGGAGAAATCCAGGTCGGCGACGGGTGTGGGCGGCTGGGCTATGACGCCCTGGTGTTCTTCGATGGCGCGGATCTGTTCGGCGAGGAGCTGTTGGCGAGGCGATAGGATCACGGGTCGGCGTTCGTCTGGATCAATGCCGCAAAATAGCACCCGTCATAGGGAAATCAAAGGGTGTCACCGCGCCATCTGCCGGCGCAGCTGGTTTACATACTCATGGGCCAGGCGGGTGGGTTGCGGCAGCCGGTAGCCGCGCAGGCAGTGGCGGGTGATGGCCAGGGCATCTTCCGTATCCATGCCCGTGCCGGGGGAAATAAAGATCGGCTGGGCGTTCCTGCGGCTGCAATAGCAGTAGCCGCGCATCTCCTCCCCATAGGTCACCTGGGTGTAATCGCCCACCTCTGCGGGAACAGAGAACGCCCCCACCAGGGGCTTTTTGGCGCAGCCGAGGGTGGGCACGCCGGCAATCAGACCGAAGTGGCTGGCCACCCCCAAGCGGCGCGGGTGCAGTATGCCGTGGCCATCCAGCATCACCACATCGGGTTTGATCTCCAGCAGCTGCCAGGCCTTGAGCAGGGCGGGCACCTCGCGAAACGACAGAAAGCCGGGGATATAAGGCACCTCCACCTCATCTTTCAGACCGCCATAGGCCAGGGGCTCCAGGGTGGCGTAATCGAGCACCACTATGCCGGCGTAGAGGATCTTGCTGCCGCGGTTGAGGGAGACATCCGCGCCGCCTATGGTGCGCGGCGACCGCGCCAGAGGGGAGATATCCACCCGCTGTTGCAGGTGCAGCTGCTCGGCCTTGAGAGGCGCCACCGTACCCTGCCATTGATAGGTTTTCATGGAGTCTGCGCACCGGTCGCGAAAGGAGCGGAAATTGTAGAGGGAAAGTCGCGGAATTTGGCGGGCTGGTATCCATGGTCGATACTTAAACCCTGCCCGCAACGACTGCGGGCCCATTGAAGTCGATACACAGAGGTGAGGCAGATGCGGACAGCGATTCATTTCCAGGTGACCGGACGGGTGCAGGGCGTGTATTTCCGCGCGAGCACCCAGGCAAAGGCGCGGGACCTGGGGTTGACCGGCTGGGTGTGCAACCTGCCGGACGGGCAGGTGGAGGGTGTCGCCTGCGGATCTCCCAAGCAGCTGGATCAGCTGGTGGCCTGGCTGCACCAAGGTCCTCCCCAGGCACAGGTCACACATCTGGAAATAGCCCCTGCAGAAGCCGAAGACTGGGCGGATTTTGAAATCCGGTAACGCGCGCGCTGTCTCATTTTCCCCTCTTGTAACCGGGTACACTGGCGCCTTTCATCCACAGTGTCAAAAAGGGGGAACAATGAGAGCAAAAAATGTGTGGCTGTTGGTGTCCGTCATGGCCCTGGCGGCCTGTGGATCGGGAACATCCGGCGGGTCCAGTTCGTCCAGCAGCAGTACCTCTTCCAGCTCCAGTAGTTCCTCCTCCAGCAGTTCTTCATCCAGCTCGAGCTCATCTTCTTCCAGCAGTGGTCAGGTGATCACCACCAACGACAAGATCAAGGTCAATCAGCTAGGTTTCCTGCCGGATGCGCCCAAGATCGCCGTGGTTCCGGACAGCAACGCGGGGCAGTTCCAGCTGATCAACAGCGGCGGCTCGGTGGTGTACACGGGCAATCTGTCCGCCGCCGCCACCTGGGCACCCTCCGGAGAAAAAGTGCGCAAAGCGGATTTCTCCACCTTCACCACCCCGGGAATCTACAAGATCCGGGTGGCGGGCGTCGCAGACTCCCTGAGCTTCACCATAGGCAACGATGTCTATGGCGACCTGCACGATGCCGCGGTCAAAGCCTACTACTTCAACCGCGCCAGTATCGAACTCACCACTCAGTACGCCGGTATCTGGGCGCGACCGGCCGGCCATCCGGATACCAATGTCCGGGTCCACAGTTCCGCCGCCACCAGCCAGCGCCCGGCGGGCACGGTCATCTCCGCGCCCAAGGGCTGGTATGACGCCGGCGACTACAACAAGTACATAGTCAACTCCGGCATTTCCACCTACACATTGCTGGCGGCCTACGAGCACTTCAGCCACTTCTATCAGGGGCGCAACATCAACATCCCCGAATCCGGCAACTCGGTCCCGGATCTGCTGGATGAAATCCTGTGGAACCTGGAGTGGATGGAGAAGATGCAGGACACGGACGGCGGTGTGTACCACAAGCTGACCACCCAGAACTTCGCCGGTGAAGTCATGCCCCATCAGACCACTTCACAGCGTTATGTGGTGCAGAAGACCACCGCCGCCACCTTGGACTTCGCCGCCGTGATGGCGGTGGCCAGTCGGGTGCTGGCGGACTTCGAGCAGCAATTCCCCGGCAAGTCCGCCGCTTATGCCAGCGCCGCGGTGAAGGCGTGGAACTGGGCCAAGTCCAACGCCAATGTGCCCTATAACCAGCCCAACGACATCAAAACCGGGGAGTACGGCGACCTGAACTTCAAGGATGAATTTGCCTGGGCCGCGGCCGAGCTGTTCCTGCAGACCGGCGATCAGAATTACCTCAACGAATTCTGGTCGGCCAATGTTCCGGCCGATACCCCCTGGTGGGGCGGCGTGGGCGCCCTGGGGTATATCTCCCTGGCCACCCACGGCCAAAGCCGCATGAATTCAAACGATTACGGCAGGGTCACCCGCGCACTGCTGGGCACTGCGGACTATCTCGCCAACATACAGGCATCCTCCGCCTACGGCGTCAGCCTGCAGACAGACGATTTCGTCTGGGGCTCCAACAGCGGCGGCATGAACCAGGCGCTGATGCTGTTGCAGGCCTACAAGATCAACGGCGACCGCAAGTACTACAACGCCGCCTACGCCATGCTGGATTACGTGCTGGGCCGCAATGCCACGGATTATTCGTTTGTGACCGGCCACGGCCAGAAGACTCCCAAGGACATTCACCATCGCCAGTCAGTGGCCGACGGTGTGTCTGAACCGGTTCCGGGCTTCCTGGTGGGTGGACCGCACAATGGTCAGCAGGACGGCTGCTCCTATCCGTCCAACCTGCCGGCCAAGTCCTACTCCGATACCTGGTGCAGCTACTCCACCAACGAAGTCACCATCAACTGGAACGCACCTCTGGTATACGTAGTGGCCGCGCTGCTCAATCCCTGAGCCAGACCGGAGTCCCGCCTTTGAGCGGGCGGGACTCCCTATCAACCGTTAGGACATGGCGGCTTCGCTGCCTGTGAGCATCAGATCCGCCGCGCGCTCTGCCAGAGCTGCGATGGTTTTGGAAGGATTCAAACCTATGGGGCGGGGCACTATGGCCCCGTCTATCACATACAGCCCCTTGTGACCGAACACCCTGCCCGCGTCATCCACCACCCCGCCTGAGGGCGCCGCCGCCATATTGCAGCCGCCGAGCGGATGCGGTGTGACCAGATGCTTGAGCGCCGTCCAGGTGACGGGCACCGCGGGTTTGCCTCCGGTGGCCTTGGACAGTTTTTTATGCATGTCCACCAAGCCACCCACGCCGGGCACTGAGCGCTCGGGATCCCAGTTCAGCTTGATGACCTTCTGCCAGGGTTTTAACCAGCGGCGTCCGAGATAGAGAACACCATCGCCGCCATCCACCGCCTGCCCGAACCAGGGCATGACATTGGATAGAGGATTCTTCGCCAGGCCTTTTTTCAGCTTGTTCAAAAAGCGGCGCTCGACGCTGAATAGGGAAGAGCTTTTCAGTCTCTCGTCTATGTAGGTGGCCAGGATATTGGGAAATCCGCCGTCCTCGACAAAAAAACGGCCTTTGCCATAGCCGTGGTCACCGTCGAGAAAATCTATGGCAGAGGAAATGGTGGGTCCGACAGTGGGATTGATTTTGCGATCCCCATAAAAAGCCGGGGTGAGGAAATCGCCATTGGAACTCCAGCCCACCCCGAGGGATGACGGCAGGTTCGGCAAGGTGCGGTATTGATCGCGACAACGCAGCAGCAATTCCGTCGAACCCAGAGAGCCGGCCGCCACTATCACTTCGCGCGCATCCAACTGCTGAGGTTCTCTGCGCCCGTCCACCAAGCGGTCGTAGTGCACGCGCCATTTGCCGTCACTGGTCTGCGAGAGGAAATTCACCAGCGACAGCGGCTGAATTTCGGCGCCGGCATTTCTCGCGGACGCCAGATAATTCAGATCCAAAGTATTTTTGGCTTTCACCGGACAGCCTATATCGCAGTAGCCGCAGTGGATGCAGGTGCCCTGCTCTTTTCCGTGGGGATTTGTCCAGGTTTTGGAGCGGGCGTAGTTGTGGGCATCGGGCAGGCCGTAATGCCAGTCATCATCAAAGGTCACGGCCAGTTCCACCGTGCGGAATCTGCGCCCTTCGCCTATGGCTTGCGCAGACTCTTTCATCAGCTTGGTACGCTCCGTCCACTGTTTTTCCGGCAGGCAGCGCGTACCCAGCATCTTTCCCACGCGCGCATAGTAGGGCGCCAGTGAAGTGCCGTTGATGACGGATGGCCAGCCCTCATCGAAGACGCTGGGGTCGGCATCGATACTGACGTTGGCATAAATCAGCGAACCGCCGCCGACACCCGCACCCTGGGCCACCCACATCTGGTCCAGCATGCGCAAATCAATCCAGCCGTTCTGTTTTTCGGGCCGGTTCTGGTTCCATATCCACGCATCATCATGACCCCGGGGATAGGTCTCGGGAGTCCACTCCCGCCCCCGCTCCAGAACCATCACCTTGCGCCCTGCATTTGCCAACCGGCAGGCCATGACCGAGCCGCCGAAGCCACTGCCAATGATGACCACATCGTACATCACGACTTTCTCCTGGGAATGAAAATGGGATCTTCAATCAAATGGGGTGACAGCGCATCGACCGGATCAAACACCCGGTTGCACTTTTCCGGCAGGATCACACGCATCTGACTTCCACTGCGCTTGCTGACTTCAACACCCGGCGCCGTGCGCCACCGGCGCGCGGATTTTTTCAAGCCGATGGAATAAATCTCCAACCCGGCCTCGGTGATTCTCATGCGCAGAAAACTTTTGTAGTCCTCTATGCCCTGCGCGGAAAAAACCTCCTGCTCATGCAGTTTCATAAGAATATTGGTGATGACCAGATAAAATCCGAACAGAGTTCCGCTGTAAATAAAGATGAAAATAAAGGACAGCACTATGCCTATGGCCTGCCGCCATCTGTCCATATCATTCGGCCAGACCTGCGCCACCAATTTGAGACCGAGCCAGAAAAGTGCTATGGCGCCGAATATCTGCAACAACCCATGCACTAGGCCCACGGCCGCAGCCTTCCATGAAGATCCGCCCTGTGCCCGCCCGCTGACGGCGAAAACACAAAATACAGCGAGGAAAAACAGCAGCCAGATCATCAATCCCGGTGCGCGCATCAACAGCGATAAATTCGGACACACGTTTTTTAGACTTTCCAGACTCAAATCGGCCCCAATCAGCTGCATCAGCCAGTTGCCATCAGGAAAGGCGGAAGCTGCTCCTAGCAACCAGAGCGAAATCATGTGTACACAGGCGAGAAAAAAACTGAAGGTGTAGTTGTGCAGCGGAAACTTCACCGCTTCCCAGCGCAATTTTTTGGACGTGTCCTGATCGGGAAAGCGGGATTCGCATTCCGCCTTCACAAACTTGTTCTTGGATGTCACCACATTGACCGCCGGCGGCAGCTGCAGCGTGCCCAATCCAAATGCGCCGCCACCACCGCATACTATGTAATGGGATTCCGTGGGAGTTTTGGAGATGTAATGTGCGTAATGGTGATTGTCGCCGGTCAAATAAACCGGCGCCCGATTCCTACCGCCCTGATCCACCAGATTGGCAATGATTTCCAGCTTGCGCGCCATGCGGTACTGCATCTGATCTATATCCGTATTATGGCGTTTGAGCCATACAGGTGTGGGCAGACACAGTATTACCTGATCATCATCCTCCAGCTCCTGGGCGCGCTGATGAAAATATTCGTACTGTGAGGGATCCAGGTCGTCTTCCAACGCCATATCCACACCCCACAACCACCAGCCGTGGGGCAGTTTTATGGCGAAATAACTGCGCTTCTGTCGCGTGCCCCAGGCGCCCAGCCAACGCCGGTTTTCCTGTGACGGGCAGAACAGCCGGATAAAACTGGTCAAACCATCGTACCAATCGTGATTGCCCGGCAATGCGTAAACATCGCGCTCCGGCTTCTGGTAATAGCGCGCACATTGATAGGGATCCACCAGCCTGCTCTGATAGGCCTCGGCAGACGCCGTCGGATAAATTTCATCGCCGCCGAACACCAGCACCTGTCCGTGTTGTAGACGCAGGGTATTCTCGATCTGTGGTTCCACCTCCTGTTGGGTTGGAGATATCGGCTGCGGCGTTTCCTTGCGGTCTTTGCGCAAAGCAATGGCATCGCGCCCCAACAACCAGGCGACGGACATGGTCGCGTTCCATCCGTCGCCGGCATCGGCCACATAATCCAGCCATAATTCCTTCTGGTCGGAATAATCACCGGACAATTTCATCTCGGGATCCAGCGCGGACATCAACTCCCTTCTGCCGGACATGGAGCCGACCACGGTCGCCGCCAGGGTTTGCAGTGCCGTGCTGATCAATTGCCGCACCGAAAACCAGCGCACCTGCTTTTCCTGCGTCAGCAGGAGGGTCTTGCCTTTGAGATCAGATTCCTGGGTCATGCGGGTTTCCTTAATATGTATATGCGTACCAACTGACCGACAAAAAATTTCAGAAACTTGAATATGGCCCCGACTCCACGGGCCCCTCTGGTCTGGAGCGTCGAACCCAAGGCGAATAGATCGCGTACGCCGAGTCGCAATATTCCGGCGGCCACCACTTCATCCTCCGGAGTGGGGCCCTTATGCAAGGTGACATAGAGCGTGGTGGTGGCGCCCCACAGCCGCCAGGGCCCGGCAAAGCGCACATGTTTGCGGCCCTTGAAAAAATACATCTGGCCATTGATCAACACTTTCATGTCGTAGGCCATATAGGAAAGACTCGGCTCATGCGAAGGTGAGAACAAACAGACTTCGCCCCAGGTGGCAGGAAGCCATCCGCCGAGACGATGGATTTCCAAAAAACCGCTCAAGTTGCAACTGTGCCGCGGATCCGCAACGAATTGCCCTATATCGGCAATATCCACCGCACCGTGCATGGCAACCGGAATCGCCGCCGGATGGCGCGCGCCTTTTTTCGGATCTGTCTCGCCGAACGTCAAATGTCCTCTCATGACTTCGCGAAAGGATACGCCTTCGCCCAGATCGCGCATTTTGGTGGCCTCGGGTGAAAGAGTCACACCGCCGGAATCGAGATTTTCCAAATACCGGCTGGCATCGCGGTAGCCATAGGCGACCAGTGTCGCCCCATCGATTTTGCCCTTGAGAAAATCCGGATCCAGAGGAATGGGATTGGCCGGGTGAATGATGTGGACCTTGATAGGCTGCTCGTGTCCGTAGGGACGCTCGCCCCGCTCGATGCGGGCGTTGATATCCGCAATGGCGGCGAGCTCTTCGTTCAAACTGCCCACCGACGCCATTTCGATCATATGAACGTACTGTTCCAGCAACCCATCGGAAAAGGTGGGCGTATTGCCGATATACCACACCACCCAGAGTTCGTTGCTGCCCGCTTTGACCGTCTCCAACAAATTCGCATTTTTGATCCAGACGGCGTCTGTCCAGAAACGCTCTTGATAACGCACAGGCGGAGTGGCCAGCGGCAGAGAAATCGCGGCCAGCAATTGTTCGTGCGCAATATCCGTGTGCGCAACCGGCACCACCACTTTGTCGGTGAAATCGCAGACATTGAATGTACTACGCGTACCCTGGGATTGCCGCACCCGCTCGGCGTCCACTCCCAAATGGGGAAACACGCGTTTTTCTATATTGTCGAAATCGCCAAACGCGCCGGTGAAAGGAAATTTGGTATAGGCGCGCAGGGAGCGCGGCGAGAGAAAATACTTGGGCTTGAGGGTGCGCCAACGCGCGCACAACTGCTCGGGCGTCAGCCCTCCCAGCAATGCGCTGAGATTCATGATGCCGGCCGAAGTGCCATCCGCGTAGGAAAAACGCAGCCCGGCATCATAGAGCGCTTTGACAACGCCAGCCTGATAGGCGACACGCATTCCACCGCCGGATAGGATCAGCGCGCGGCGGTTGGGTGTCTCGGGTGCAATGGGAATCAATCCGTTTCGTTGTGTCATGCTCATTTCCTGAATTGGATGAATACCGCTGCCACAGTCTGTATCTCCGTCCGCGGAAAATATCTGAAAAGGTCCGTGGACATGTCAAATAAATACCATGTATCCGCCCGCGACATACTCAATCCTCATCTGGATTGAAACCCGGATCGCGAGCCGGCGGTGGTGGCCGGTCTTCGCCATAACCCAGCGGGAAGGTGGATTCCAGCCCTTCACTCAGAGGCGCGGCGGGAGGCTCGGAAGTCGTGACAAACCAGCAATCGAAATAATCATCGAGAACGCCGTTGAAACTCGGCAGATAGCAGGCGAACAGCGGATCCTCCTCGATTTTCAGCGAGCGCAATATATCCGCGCGCGGATGCGGGCCGAGCACAAAACGCGCGCTGCCGCGCTTGAAGAGATGAAAGCCCACCTTGCCCGCGAAATTGATAAAAGAGCGGTAGATCATGCCGCGGAACATACAGTAATTGACCGCGCTCGCCTTCACCGGAAGGCGCGATTTTTTGGGGCGCCGCACATCGAGGCGGGTGACCATCTGGCCGTCGAGATCATATTGGGCGCTGATCCATTTTGCGCCCTCCACATAATCCAGTGGCGCCTGGTGTTTGGGCATACCCCAAATGCCTTTGCCGCCTTTGGTGGAAATTTCCGTCGAAACCGGTAGGTCCACCACATATTGCCCAGTGCCAAACCACTTCAGGAATAGGCCGGGCAGAAGACGCGGGGCGGGCTTTGCGCCTTTGGTGCAGGCTATGCCTATGCTGTACTCGATATAACTGCCTATATCGGTCTCCCGATAATCGAGCACAGTGACCACCAGCAGGGCTTTGCGCCACAATTTGAAAGGATGAATATCGCCTTCCGGCAGAATATTGCGGGCGGCGTTCCAATCGCAGGGAAACACGGCGACTATGGCCGAAGCATTCCAGGAATTGATGGGCATGACATAGCGTATGCCGTCCACATAGGCGTGGCGGCCGTTCAAACGTTTTTGCCGGGCATTTCCCACCGCAATCACCCCCTTCCCAGTTCGTCAATGATCAACGGAAAAACATCGCGCGCGGCATTTTTGCCGATAAACACATCGAGATGTCCATAACCCGCCAGAATTTGCAACATATGTTTGCCAGGGGAATGGCGCTCGAAATGATCGAAGGTGCGCGTCATGCCTTCCGGCAGAAAACACTGGTTGTCCTGGCCGACCAGAAATACAAAGCGCGCATCTGTGCGCGGCGCGGATGCCACGAAATTTTCCGGCAGCGTCGGGAATTTTCCGGTGGACACCAGATGCCCGGCACCTATGCAGCGTTTCATCTGCTTGAAAAATGTCAAAGGCACATGGGCAAATTCCCCTTTGATCCACTCGTGGGTCTCATCATCGAGATTTTCATGGGACCAAAGCGTCGGAAATCCCGCGCCATAGGCGAAGCTGGAATGTTTGCAAACCGGATTGTCGCATTCGTGGTGCGTCAGCCTGACCCAGGCATCGATCAATTTCGGCCAGAACCCCGGCGCACCCAGACCCCATTGGGGATTCAGATAATCCAGCACTGTGCTGACCGGACCTGTGGCCAGATTGGCTTTTATTCTGGCGAGCTTGGGCACGACAGGGTGCAGCGCCACTGCGTTGCTGATGACCAGATTCACTTCCGGCAGCAACCCGGCCACTATGGACATCATGAAACTGGTGGAGCCCTGGCAATGGATGATGGCTTTTATTGTGTCGACGCCGGTGATTTCGCGCAGCTTTCTGACGGCGGCCGGATAATCGAAAACGGCGGCGTGATCCAGCGTCCATTGATTGGGAGCGAGATCTATGCTCGCGCGCCAATTCAGCAACCAGACATCATATCCCGCCCGGGCGAGTTGCTCCGGCAAAGTATCGGGCAGAGGGGGAAGAAAAATATTGGCGCGCACACCGGCGCCGTGAACCAGCAGCACCACCTCCCGACCCGGGGGTAACGCCTGCGCATTGAAACGCAATAACTCGAGCGGAAATCCGTCATCGGCAGAGAATTTGACCGACGTGACGGCTCCTCTGAATCCTATATCCAACATACTGTTCCATCACTTATTATGCGGTGCCTTGTCTGCACCTTTGGGTTTATAGGGCGAGCAAAGTCGCTTTACAGCAATTGCTCATAAGAGCGATAACATTTGCTATAAGCATCCGGACATTTCATACCAGACAGACAGGAGCCGCCGGCACAGAATCTCTGTGCGTTGCCGAACGGCAAACTACCTTATCACTTCTATTGAATCTGTGAAATATTCCCCGCCAAATCCATCGGACACGATCGGCGACATCCGGGCCAACACCCACTACCTATATCTCCATAGGCGAGCACGTCTCTGACACGATCATTTCTCCGCTGTTATCAATGCCGGGATACGACACTCCATGCCAGCGGCGCTATCCTCGGCCGGGCTGGAGGATGCTTGACACCAATCCCGGTGCTGGCCACTATAAGCGCGTCCATCACCTGCGGCCTTCCACATACAGGCCGCCTTTCCGTCCTGCAAATTCCTATGAATCCGATCGTCGCGTCTGTGGCGCTGCTCTTTTGCAGCAACATTTTTATGACCTTCGCGTGGTATGCGCATCTCAAGGAACTCAACCACAAACCCTGGTTGATAGCCGCATTGATCAGTTGGGGCATAGCCCTGATCGAATATCTGTTTCAAGTGCCCGCCAACCGAATAGGCCACACGGTGCTGACGGTCGGTCAACTGAAGATCACTCAGGAAGTCATCACCCTGACGGTGTTTGTGCCCTTCTCCCTGTTTTATCTCAAAGAGCCGCTGAAACTCGATTATCTCTGGGCCGGCCTGTGCTTGCTGGGCGCAGTCTATTTCATGTTCCGCGACAAACTGGGCTGACACGAGCCATCGCCAGACACGCTGCGGCCGGAGATTCGGCTGAACCTCTATGAAAAATCTTTTCGCATATGCGGTATTGCTGTTGGCGGGTGTTGCCGGCGCCTGGTTTTTGCTGCCCAAGGGATTCAACGGCATCCAGGAGTTGCGCCAATTGGAGCGAGTGCCCACCTCGCCGGCGGCCTATGTATTGCCGGGAGCAGTGACCCTCAGCGGCCGTGCAATACCACTGCAGCACACTACCGGCAGTTACTACACCCAGACTCCCAGCCTCTATTACCGCTATGTGCGCGAGAGAAAAAAAACGGACAGCGAAGGCAGATCCAGTTGGCAGACGGAAGTGGTGCGCAACGAAGCCCTGGACTTTCTGCTGCAGGATGACTCAGGACAGGTATTGGTGCGTGCCTATGCCTACAATCCCGTCATCAACTGGTCCCTGCGGGAGCGCTTCAGCGAAACCCAGGGCGCCATCCGCCACAGGGAGTGGCGCCTGGAGCCGGGCGATCCAGTATTCATCTTCGGCCAAGCCGCCATCGACGGCGACAATGCGCAGATCGTCTTCAATTCCGGCGGATTTTATACGCCGCTGATTTCCCATTTCTCCCAGGCGGAATCCCAGGCTTCGTTCGGCAACCGGGGACTCTGGTGGCTGTGGGGCGGACTGTGCTGCGTGATTCTGGCGGTTCTGGCTCTGAGCTATTTATTGACGCTGCATCGCGTACTGGCGTTTGTGGTGCTACTCGGTTTTACGATGATGCTGGTGCTGGTCCACCTGTCCCTCACCATGATTCGCCAGGATCTGCAAAACGCTCTGACCTCCTATCAAAGCCAGAAAAAAGCCGCCGAGGATCTGGCGCAGATCCGCTTTGCCGAAGAGGGTTTGGCCTGGAGCGGTTGGCAAACTATCGATGATCTTTTGCCCGAGGATGCGGAGCGGCTGCAGGCCTATAAACGCCACCTGGCACTGAGACATCAACATCTCACACGGCAGATGTCTGCGCTGCCGGAGCGCTGGCTGGTGTCCCTGTGGGGCCTGCCCGCCCCAGAACCCGTGCCGCTCAGCGTGGATGAACAATTGCAGATCCATACGGAATCGCAGCGCGCGCCCGTCGGCCGCTTGAAGGGCCTGTGGCCGAGCGTGGCGGTCGGAGCCGGCTTTTTGGCCGCGCTGCTGATGACCTGGCTGGCGCTGCGTCTGATCCGCAATAAACGCCTGATAGAAAATCTGCAACTGACCCCCACTGCCGGCGTCAGCTGCGGCCAGACGGAAGTGCAGGGAGAGATAGTCCCCACTGATGGCAAACCTCTATTGCGCACGCCTTATTTTCAGCTCGATTGCGTCTGGTATTCCCATCTCACGGAGGAGCGCAGGTGTTCCGGCAAAACCTTCAAATGGGTCAAATTGCACAGTGAGGTGATGGGTCAGCCCTTCTGGCTACGCGACACGGAAGGACAATTGCTGGTGAAGCCGGAACAGGCGGAAATCATCACCCGCCATCGACATCAGAAAGTCGATGGCAAATTGCGTTATACGGAGACGCTATTGCTACCGGGGGACAAGCTGTATGCGGTGGCCTCGGCGGTGCTGGATGCGGAGCAACCAGACCGTCTGCTGCTGCGCAAGGATCAAACCGATGATTTGTTTCTGTTGAGTAATTATTCCGAGCGCTATGTGATGCTGCTGAAAGCGCGCAGCGGCATGATGACCCTGTGCTTTGCCTTCGCCGGATTATTGTTGGCAGGACTGATGGGATTTGGTCTGGGGGGCGGCTTTTCGCCCATGGATTTTCTCGCCGCCGCCGCATTTATACCCCTGTGCGGGATATTGCTGATGCTGGTGTTGCATTACAACGACATCATCTTTCTGCAACGCCGCGCCCTGCGCAACTGGGCCAATGTCGAGGTGGCCTTGAAAAAACGCAAGGAGCTGGTGGACGGCTTCGCCAAAACCGCAAAAGCCTTTCTCGATCACGAAAAAAATCTGCAGCAAAAACTGAGTCAGCTGCGCGCCGCGCTCACCCAGACCCAGGGCAACCGCGACAGATTGGCGGAATATCTGCGCCAGGAGCAACAGTTCCATGGAGCGCTGGTCAGCGTTATGGAAAATTATCCGGATCTCAAGGCGCAGCAATTGCTGCAACAACTGATGAATGTGCTCACCCGGGGGGAAACGGAAATCGCCCTGCTGCGCCAGGGTTACAACGATGCCGTAACGGCTTATAACACCCGCATTGCCAGCGTGCCGGACGTGCTCTTTGCCCGGCTGTTTCATTTTCGGCGTATGGAATTGATTGGCGAATAAAAACTGGCGAATGGATAGCTGTGAGAGGAAAAGGTCCCTGGGAAACCATCCTTGGCCCGGGCCGCATCCCTGGAAATTCCGTTTTCAGAAATCCTGGCGGCAAATTAATGGGATGGGGGCGGGCTGTCTGTACGTAAATTTTCGCAACGGGCTGATTCTGTGACTCGGTTCAAGTCGCTGTCTCGATCCTGACCGGCACCGATTTGAAACCCGGCGTCTTGCTGTGGGGGTCCACCTGGTTGCCGATCAGCACGTTGGCTTCGGGATAGTAGACCATCAGATTGCCGCGGCGAATATCGAAGGGTTTGACTTTCACACCGCGCATTTTTCCGGTATCCGTCACCAGATCCACTTGCTGATCCTTCTGCCAACCCTGATCGGCCATATCTTCGGGATTCATCAGCACCACCCAGCGCTCCCGCTGTTCCCTGTAGGTGTCGTGTTCGTGGTAGATGATGGAATTGAACTGGCCTTCGCTGCGCACACTGGTGAGCATGAATGTCTGGGCAGGTCGCGTCGGTGCCGGATGAAAAGTGAAATGCGCCTTGCCGCTCGGAGTGGCGAACACTGGCTGGTGCAGTGTGCGGCCGGCGATATGGAATTCCTCTTTGCTGGTGTCGATTGCGCGGATTTTGTCGAAACCCGGAATCACGTCACCTATCCACTGACGGATGCGCGCATGGTTGCGGAAAAGAGAAAAATCCAACAGCTGTTTTTCTATGAGACGCTCTCCCAATGCGCAGATCAAATCCACTTCCGAGCGCAATTGCGCAAAACGATTGATACCGCCGTCGCTCAGGCGCACAAAATTAAACATGGACTCCTGGGTTGTGCCCTGCTGCTCCTCGTCCCGGGCGCGCACGGGGAAAATCACCACTTCCTGATCCACGCCGTGCACATGGCTCATATTCAACGTGGGATTGAAAAAGCACTTGAAAGGAATGCGGTTGAGCGCATCCGTGGCAAAGGCCGTGTCCGGATTGGACGCCAGCAGATTGCCGCCGAGCATTACCGCCGCATCCATTTGCCCGTTGGCGGATGCGCGCATACAGGCCATGGTATCCAGACCGGGCTGTTGCGGCAGCGTGTGTCCCAGTCGCTGTTCGAGTTTTTCCGCAATGGCCTGCTTCAGCGAGGGCGTAAAGCCCATGGAACCTGTGCCCTGGATATTGCTGTGGCCGCGCAGGGGCAGAAGGCCGGTGCCGGATCTGCCGATCATGCCGCGCAAAAGTGCCAGACTCACCAGAGTCTGTAAGGTGTGCACGCCGTGGGTGTGATGGGTCAGCCCCATGCTCCAGGTGAAAATGCAATTTTTCGAGCGCCGATAAATAGTGGCGATTTTTTCCATGGTGTGCCGATCCACGCCGGAATCGCGTTCCAGCGCCGGCCAATCCAGTTTTTCTATGGCTGCGGCAAACTGCGCAAATCCCTCCGTGTGTTGCTGGATAAATTCCGCGTCCTCTCCCTTGTTCGCCAAAATGGCTTTGGCAACGCCCTGAATAAATGCCAGATCACCACCCAGGTGAGGTTGCACGTATTCCGAGGCTATGGCTTCTCCGCCGTGCAACATGGATCGCCAATCGCTGGGCGAGGCAAAGCGCACCATGCCGGGTTCCCTGGCGGGATTCACCACCACCACTGTGCCGCCGCGGCGGCGCAGATGAATCAGGGTTTTGACAAAACGCGGATGGTTGGAGGCGGGATTGGCCCCGAAGACGAAAATCAGATCGGCTTTTTCCAGATCTGCGTACTGCACAGTGGCTGTGCCTGTGCCTATGGTATCCGTCAGCGCCACGCCGGAGGCCTGATGACAGTAATAACTGCAGTTGTTCACATTGTTGGTGCCGTAAAAGCGCGCCAGCAGCTGCAACAGAAATGCCGCCTCGTTGGACGAACGCCCGGAGGCGTAGAAGAAACTGCGCTCCGGCGCTGTGCCGCGCAGACGGTCGGCGCAAATACGCAGCGCTTCCTCATAGCTGATGGCACTGTAATGGTTAGTGCCCGCCGCCTTATATAAGGGCGTGGTCAGACGCCCCAGGTCTTCCAACTGCTTGCCCGATAAACGGCTGAGATCTTCGATGGAGCGTTCAAAAAACGCTGTAAGGGGAATCCCGGGGCGTATATCGCTCAAATGGGCCTGGATATTCTTGTTGCAGATTTCTATGCCGTGGCGCGCCTCATTCCAAAAGCCGCCGTTCTGGCCGCCGGTGCCGAAGGCGCAGGCTTTGCAGGCATTGCGGGAACGCAGCGTCCGCCAGAGTTTGAACGGCCCTATACGCGTGCTGTAGCGCAGCACACTGCGAACCGCCTTCCAACCGCCACCAACCACCATAAGCCCTCCAAACGCACCCAAAAAAGCAAGCCTATATCAAGGAGGGATTGGCCGCCAATAAGGCATTTCACCCAGGTTCGGTGGTGGTTCACCCTGATCCACATCCAAAAGGATTAAGTCTTTTGATCGCATGCAATAGTTCGTTCAGATAATGGCATTGAGCGAGCAAACGGATAAAGATCTTATCTGGTTGCAAAACCAGCTCCGTTAACAATTGAAAAGGAATCAAGTTATGAAACACTTTATTACAGGTATCAGTATGGTTGTCGCTTTGTTTTTCTCCGCCACTTCGTTTGCGACGGAAAATTTCCCGGGTGTTGGATGTGAAAAGATCCTGACGTCGGGCAACGCCGAGTATAACCGAGATGGATCTATACAGAATTCGGGCAATACGCCTTTTGAGGTTACCTGCCTAGTACCTCACACGGATTTTAACGGCACTTTCCACACTGGGGCGATCGAACAAGCTCATGTTTTTGTTTACGATGGCAATGCCGAGGCGTCGAACGCCGACATCTGGTGCGAAGTTCTCAGCTACTCCATGTACGGCAATATTACACTGCTTGGAAAATCTGGCAGAAATTCTTCTAAGAATATTGGAGCTCAAACGATCACCCTCAACGCCATAAATAAGCAGGACATAAACAGCTTCTATAGCCTCAACTGCAGGCTTCCCAGGGTGGACCCTGCGTACAAGCGCAAATCGCTCATCTACGGATACAGGATTGATCAATAACTTATGCGCAATCGGGTGGCATTTGTCACCCGATTTTCCCCATACAGGTTGCGAGAAATTTCAGGAGGATATATGCCCATATTTGTCAGACAGAATCTGGTGCCATTTGTTGTGATTGGACTGCTGGCTGTACCGGCTTCGGCGTGGATAGCTGGAAAAATATTTTCGCAGAAAGACGCGGGCGAAGCCATATCGCGATCCCTTGCCCCCATCACCCAGTCTCCACAGCGAGCACCTGCTATTACCAGATCAACCTCTGTGAATACCAAGTCTGAAGATAACGCGAAGCTCGCAGAATTATCTCAGGCCATTGACAAACTACAGAGTCAATACGAAGCTTTGAATAAAAAATATCTGGCGGCAGAGAACAATCACGACATATCCGGTAAAGACACAACCGAGAGAAATTACGATCCGCAGCAACTGGAGGAAATGGCATTGTATCGACAGGAACAGACATTGCTATTGCTCAATTCCACGCTTGCCGCCGAGGAAGTGGATGCAGAATGGAGTCGCCAGACCAAGGACAGCCTACGGGATGTGGCCGACCGAATGCCTCAACATGTAAATATTGATGAAGTCGATTGTGCTTCGACGCTCTGCTCTTTACAGGCAAGTCACTCAATCGAAATGAGCAGTTCGGAATTTCTTGGCATTTTATCGCGCGGCCTGGATTGGGAGGGAGAAATGTATATTGCATATGACGCTTCAACCCATAAAGCCCAGGCTTACCTAGGTCGGGTGGGCAGCTCGCTACCGTCGCTTTAATACAAGCGATAGAAGATCAATTCAATTCCGCAAAACCTGATGGAGCCGGCCCCGGCTCCATTCCCTAAACACCAAGTGTTCATTTGACATTTCCCCGTATCCCCGCCAATATCCGCCCCGCTTCAGGTGCCAGGGCGGTTTTTCGCTCTGTGTTAAATGGGAAGTTGGTGCAAAACCAACGCTGCCCCCGCAACGGTAAACAGTGCAGGCTTGTTTTGACAGGTCGCGCCGTAAGCCCGACACCAGCCTGATGCGTGTTCGTCAATGGAGCGGAGGGCTGCCATTCCGGAATGAAACTGTGACATGTCTTTTGTACGGGCGGCTTGCCGCACCTGTCCTTTCATCCCCGAGATGCCTCCCTCAATGGCTTATCTGTAACAGCTTTTGAGGAATTCAAATGAAATACCTTTCTCTGCCGCTGGTCCTGGCCGGTGCGCTTGCGGGTACGCCTTTGGCGGCCCAGGAAAAACTGCAGGAAGTGGTGGTGACCGCCTCGCGCGTGGAAGCCGCTCTGCGCGAGGTGGGCGCCAGTGTATCGCTGATCGAGCGCGAGGAAATCGAGCTGCGCGGCTATCCCACCCTGGCGCAATTGCTGCGTTCCCAACCGGGAGTGACGGCCTCCAACGCCGGCGGCGCCGGCAAACAGACCTCATTGCGCATCCGCGGAGAGGAGGGCTACCGCACGCTGATTCTGATCGATGGCGTGGAAGTGTCCGATCCCACAGGTCCGCAGGTGATGCCGCTGGTGGAAAATCTCACCACCGGCAGTGAAATCGCGCGCATCGAAATTCTGCGCGGACCCCAGGGTTTTATCTACGGTGCCGACGCCGGCGGTGTGGTGCAGATTTTCACGCGCACGGCAGAGCCCGGCATCAGCGGACAGTTGGGGCTGGAGGGCGGGCGCTACGGCTCGCATAAATTCAACGGCTTTATCGCTCGGGGCGGCGAAAAAGGTGATGCATTTATTTCGGTTTCCGACTGGAGCACCGACGGTTTCAACACGGCGATTGCCGATACCAGCGGCGAAAAGGACGGTTATCAGAACACCACACTGCACGGCAAATTCGGCTGGAATCTCTCCCCCAATACCCGTGTGCAACTGGTGTTGCGCAATGTCGATGCAGAAAGCCAATACGACAGCTGCTTCGGCGCAGCCGATTGCATCGACGGCATAGATCAGGTGAGCGAGGTGGAGCAGACCACCGCCAAGGCCTCCCTGGATCACACGGGCGAACAGCTCTCCCATCGCATTGCGTTTGCGCAGACGGATGTGGAGCGCACTTATTTCAGTAACGGTCAATCCAACTTCGTCACTGACGGCCAATTGAAAAAAGCGGAATATGTGGGCCGGTATTTCGCTTCCGAATCCGTGCGCCTGGTGTTCGGCGGCGACGGCAAGGTGGAGCGGGTGCTGGTGGAGAGCGGCGAGGACTTGAGCCGCTTCCAGCTCGGCATCTTCGGTGAAGCGCAATTTTCCTTTGGCGACAGACTATTTTTGACCGGCGGCCTGCGCTACGACGACAATCAGGATTTTGGTGAACACCTGAGCGCGCGTATCACCTCCGCCTATATACAACCGGCGGGTGAAGAAGGTGTTTTGAAATTCCGCTTCAGCGGCGGCAATGGTTTCCGCGCACCGAGCCTGCAGGAGATCGCCTATAACCAGAATTACGGTTTTGGCATTCCGGCCACCACCGCACTGAAGGAGGAGACCAGCAGCGGTTACGATCTGGGCGTGGAGTATTACAGGGACAGTGGTTTGAGCGCGTCCCTGGGCTGGTTCGAGCAGAGCATCGAAGACGAAATCGTGTTCGACATGATTTCCTATTCCGGTTATTTCCAGGCGGCAGGGCGCAACCATTCCAAGGGGGTGGAGCTGCAATTGGTTGCCCCCCTGGCCTCCTGGCTGCGGGTGGAATACGGTTTCACCCGCAATCTGACCCAAACGGCGGAGGATTTGCCGCGTATGCGCCGCCCCGGCAAAGTCTTCAACCTCGCGCTTTATGTTCAACCACTGGAGAACCTGGTGCTGCTGCTGAACAACCGCTGGGAAAAAGACGCCAAGGACGATACGCAAAGCGCCCCCCTGGGGGATTTTGAGGTGCTGGACCTGAGCCTCAATTACACACTGCTCAGCCGCTGGGAAATTTTTGCGCGCCTGGAAAATGCGCTGGATGAGGATTACCAGGAGGTGCCCGGTTATTACACTGCCGGCCGCGCCGCCTATCTGGGCACACGTTTTACCTTCTAAAGGCTGCTTATGACCGACGATCTCAAAAGCCGCAAACACGCAACCGCCATGCAGAAGCAGAAGGCCAAAGTCGATGCGCGCATCGAACAGGCGACCACCGAGCGCGGTGTAGCCGTGCTGCTGACCGGCAACGGCAAAGGCAAGACCAGTTCCGCCTTCGGCATGGTGATGCGCGCCCTGGGTTACGGGCAGAAGGTGGGAGTGGTGCAGTTCATCAAGGGACAGCAACTGTCCGGCGAGGAGATTTATCTGCGCGAACTCTGCCCCCAAGTGGCCTTTTATCAGATGGGTACAGGTTTTACCTGGAACACCCAGGACCGCAGCGGCGACATGGCCGCTGCGGAAAAAACCTGGGCCTTTGCCGCCGCCCTGTTGCAGGACCCCAGTTTTGATCTGGTGGTGCTGGACGAGATCACCTATATGCTCGCCTATGCCTATCTCGATGAAGCCCGGGTGGTGAACGCCATAGCCAATCGCCCCGCGGGGCAGAGTGTGGTGGTCACCGGCCGCGGCGGCGGCAGCGCCCTGCACGAGGTGATGGACACCATCTCGGAGGTGAAGAGCACTCGGCACGCGTTTGACTCCGGCATCAAGGCGCGCAGGGGCGTGGATTACTGATGCAGCGTCTGGTGCGGGACATCCGCCACGCCTGGCCCTGGCTGCTGGCCACAGCGCTGCTCTGCCTCGCCGCCAGCATGGTCCTGGGCCTCACCCTGGGGGCAGTGCCGGTGCGCTTGGCCGGTCTCCCCGCCTGGCTTTTCGGCACGGCAGACCAGCAGACGCAGCTGATTCTGTCGCAGCTGCGCCTGCCCCGCGTTCTGCTGGCCGCAGTGGTGGGCGCCCTGCTGGCCGTCTGCGGGTCCGCCACCCAGGGGCTGTTCCGCAACACACTGGCGGACCCGTCCCTGATCGGCGTCAGCGCCGGGGCGGCGGCGGGGGCGAGCTGTGTGATAGTGCTGCTCGATCAGGTGCAGTGGAGCCTGTGGGGCCTGTCCCTGGTATCCCTGGGGGCCTTTGGCGGGGGGCTGCTGGTGGTAATGGCGGTGTACCGTCTGGCCAGGGGCGCTTCCGGCACCTCCGTGACCACCATGCTGCTGGCGGGCATGGCCTTCAGCTTTCTCGCCGGGGCGCTCACCAATCTGCTGGAATTCATCGCCGACAATCACATGCTGCGCCGCATCTCCCTGTGGCGCATGGGCGGATTGGAAGGCGCCGACCTGCCGCGGGTGGCGCTGCTGGCTGTGGTGGCGGCGGCCGTATTTTTGGTGTTGCAGCGCCAGCACCGCGCGCTCAACGCATTGCTGCTGGGCGAATCCGAGGCGCGCCACCTGGGCGTAAATGTGCGCAATCTGCAAAGAACCGTGATTTTCTGTGTGGCCCTGGGCATGGGCGTGACCGTGGCGGCGGCGGGCACCATCGCCTTTATAGGTCTGGTGGTGCCCCATATGGTGCGCATGCTCATGGGGCCGGATCATCGCTATCTGCTGCCCTTGTCCGCCTGTGTCGGCGCCCTGCTGCTGGTGCTGGCCGATACCTTGGCACGCACCCTTATGGCGCCCACGGAGTTGCCGGTGGGACTGGTCACGGCATTTATAGGCGCGCCCGTGTTCATCTCCCTGCTGCGGCGCCGGGCCTATGGAGGTATAGGCCCATGAGCCTGCTGGAGCTGCACAACCTCAATGTCACACTGGGGGGCAATCTCTGCCTGAATGGCGTCAATCTGCGCCTCAACGCCGACGAAGTGGCGGCGATCATAGGTCCCAACGGCGCCGGCAAGACCACTCTGCTGCGGGCCGTGGCGGGGGAACTGCAGCCGGACTCCGGCCGAGTGACCGTTTGCGGCCATGCCCATACGCACTGGTCCCTGCAGGAGCGCGCCCGCCATCTGGCGGTGTTGCCCCAGGCCAGCGCGTTGAATTTTCCGTTTCGCGTGGAGGAGGTGGTGGCCCTCGGCCGCATTCCCCACAGCACCGGCCGCAGGATCGATGACGCCATAGTCACAGAAGCCCTGGCGGCACTGGATATTCTCCATTTGCGCCAGCGGCTTTATCCGCAGTTGTCCGGTGGGGAAAAACAGCGCACTCAACTGGCCCGGGTGATGGCGCAAATCTGGCGGGCCGAAGATGCCGATGGCCGCCTGTTATTGCTGGATGAACCCACCGCATCCCTGGACCTGGGACACCAGCAGCAATTGATGGAAAAGGTGCGCGCCTTCGCCGCCCAGGGTGCAGCTGTGCTGATGGTGCTCCACGACCTCAACCTGGCCCTGGGCAGCGCCGACCGATTGCTGGCCCTGCACCAGGGACGCCTGGTGGCGGACGGCCCACCCGGTGAAGTGCTCAACGCCGACCTACTGCAACGGCTCTTCGGCGCCAGGGCCGAACTCTTCCATCACCCCATCAGCGGCCGGCCGCTGGTGCTGCTGTAACAGAGGATCCCCCCATGCGTTTGGAGGCTTTTCAAAAATGAGGGCCATTTTTTTAAGCCTGTGCCTGTTGATCCTGTCCACAGCCTCCCGAGCCGAGATCAGCGTCACCGACTATCTGGGCCGCAAGGTCACCCTGGAAAAGCCCGCCCAGCGCATAGTCGCCCTGGCACCCCATATAGTGGAAAACCTCTATTCAGCCGGTGCGGGTCATCTGCTGGTGGGGGCGGTGGAGTACTGTGACTATCCAGCGGAGGCGAAAAAAATCCCGCGGGTGGGCGCCATCAGCGCCTATAGCTTGGAAGCCATAGTGGCGCTCAAGCCGGATCTGGTGGTGATTTGGCACTCCGGCCTGGGCGCCAAAAGTCTGCCGAAACTCCTGGAACTGGGCCTGACTGTCTACGCCAGCGATCCCAAAACCCTGGAGGACATTCCCAGATCCATCCGCGACTACGGGATGCTGACGGGCAACGATGCCCACGCCGAAAAAACCGCTACCGAATTCCAATCACGGCTCGCTGAGCTGAAAAACCGCTACCAGCATCAACAGACCCTGAGCGTGCTCTATCAGGTTTGGAACCAGCCCCTGCAGACCATCAATGACCAGCACATCATCAGCGATGCCATACGCCTGTGTGGCGGCGTCAATGCCTTCGGCGATGCCTTCAATCTGGCCCCCCTGATCAATCCGGAGGCGGTATTGAGCCGCAATCCGGACCTGATCATCGCCAGCGGCGCAGGCGAGGAGCGGCCGGAATGGCTGGACGACTGGCGCAAATACCCGGCCTTGAAGGCGGTGGCCAATGACGATGTGTATTTCATCCCGCCCGATATCATCCAACGCCACACGGTGCGCATTCTGGGTGGCATAGAGCAGATCTGCACCGCACTGGAAAAGGCCCGGGTCAAGCGGAAATCCGCAAATTAGACGCGTGTTCAAATTTCGTACGATTTTTCTGCATTTTGTGAACTGCTTCCTTCTGCGAAAAACGACTTCCAGTGATAAAGCAAACTTTTTGCAGTCTTAAGCCGATGTCGGGAAACCATTGGTAATATATGGCCGGCTTAAAGTAGAGGTAGTTTATGAAAGAAAGAGAAGGTTACAGGTTTGGCTGGGTTTCCATAATCAACCATTGGAGCAATGCACTGCTCTTCCTGTTCGTATTGGGCCTGGGTTTTTTTCTGACCTTCGTAGGAGACGGCCGCGGCATGCGAGGCCCCTGGATGGAGGCCCACAAAGCCGCGGGGGTATTGATGCTGATCCTGGCCCTGTGGCGGGTGACCTGGCGCTGGCGGCAGGGATTTCCCAAAGATTCCGTACCCATGCCATTCCTGCAAAAACTCGCTGCAAAAGTGGTGCACCTGATGCTGCTGTTCGCCATCATCGCCATGCCTGTGTCGGGCATACTGCTGAGCCTTTACGGCGAGCGCGCCATCAACTTTTTCGGACTGTTCATCATTCCCGCACAACCGGAAAACGAATTGATCCAACGCATAGCCCTGGCAATACACGGCAGCCTCGCCTATGTGGTGGCCGGAGCAATCTTCCTCCATGTGGCCGCGGTGCTAAAACACCACCTCATCGACCGCGACGACACTCTGCGGCGCATGCTCACTGCGAGAAAATAGAAAATCCGCAAAACAGAAAAAGGGGCCCTAAGGCCCCTTTTTTATTTCCGTAAAAAACTCCCTCTGGAAAAGACCTTTAAAACCCCCTCTCCCTCTGGGAGAGGGCCGGGGTGAGGGCCCATGGAGTAAATCAGATAAAGGCAATAGAGCAGAGCAAGACGAAGAAATTGTGATGGCTGGGTATAACAAAGGTGAACGGCCCTCACCTAAATCCTCTCCCAGAGGGAGAGGACTTGGAAATGCGCCACTTCCAGAGTCATCGCTGAGAAAATGAACTTAAAAACTCCCTCTCCCTCCGGGAGAGGGCCGGGGTGAGGGCTTTGTGGCACCCTCTAGAAAGCAAAACCTATTGATGTAATACAAAAGTAACGACAAGGGCCAGAAAATACACTGAGCGCGTGAAGTATCGAGACGCAACAGCCGGAAACTCACCGAAGACATAAAATAAAAAACCCGACCTACTAGAGGTCGGGTTCACGTTCATTTCCTGTCAACAACCAGTCTTATTTGAAGATCATCCGTGCGAAGGAGTACAAGCTTCTGTTCCACACGTTCATATCGTGGCCGCCGCCCGGATATACCTTCCAGAGGTGAGGCACATTGTTGGTGGTGAGGTGGTTGTGCAGAGTATTGCTGCCGGAAAACAGGCTGTCCGCATCGCCGCAAGAGATGAAGATGACACTCAGGCCGCGCATTTCCTCATAGTTGGTGGGACGCTGGTTCAAGTTGGGAGCAGAGGAGAAACCGGCTACCCAGGCAAACTGCGAGGTATTTTTGAGACCAAAGGTCAGCGCTTGACCGCCACCCATGGACAGACCGGCAAGTGCGCGGTTTTCCCGGCCTGTGGCGGCAGCGGGGTAGGTGGACTCAATAAACGGAATCAGATTCTGCAGCAGCACCCCTTCAAAGGCGGCAAACGAATCGAAGTCATTACCACTGCCGCGCTTCGCGTTGCCATCGGGCATGACGACGATCATTTCGGTGATCAGACCCTGATTGTGCAGGTTGTCCATTATGTTGTTGAATCCCGCTCCGGCGTGTCTTTGCCACTCCCACTCATCGCCGCCAATACCGTGCAACAGGTAGAGCACCGGGTATTTTTTGCTTGCAGAATATGCAGGCGGTAGATACACGGTGGTTGCGAGCGTTCTTCCCACTGCGGAGGCATTATAGGTGTGACGTGTCACAGTCCCGCGCGCGCCTCCGGCAAATTGAGTGAAGTTGGAAGGTGGATCGATGACTTCACGGACCACCGGATCCGGGACATCGCCTCCGGTAAACTCCCCACCGTCGTTGGAGTAAATCGCGAAACCACTGATGGTTGCGTTGTCGACGCTCGATGTGAGTTCGATGGTCAGCGATTTATCGGCCACAGCAATGCCCGAAACCACAACCTCATATGCAGTGTCGTGGCCGACAGTTGTAAACAAATCCATGTCCGTAAATACGGGCTGCCCTTCTACAGTTACGCTGAACAAGCGTCTGCTGGCGGCAGTTTGATAGATCTCCGCAAAATGCAGGACCACGCTGTAAACGGCATCCTTCACCGGGATTTCGTATTTGAAATTGCCGTAGCGCTCCGATTGATAGATCGCGTCGGCCGTGGTGCCCGCAATCGGATCCGTCGTCGAGGTGGTCATACCGCCATTGGAAAAGCGGTCAGCTTTGTATTCCACCCCACCCACAGTGACGGCACTGCCACCGGAGTTGACCGCATAGACCAGGGTCGAACCGGCAGGAATCCCGGAGCTAGAGCTGCTGGATGAGGAGCTGCTAGATGTGCTGCTGGACGAGGAGCTACTCGATGAAGTGCTACTCGATGAAGTGCTGCTGGATGAAGAACTACTGGATGAACTGCTGGACGAGCTGCTGCTGGACGAGCCGCCGTTGTCGCCACCACATCCCACCAATAGCAAACTTGACGTTAGGCTGATTATTAAAAGATCGCGAAATTTACTCATTTTATTATTAACCCCGAGGTTGGGTTGGTTCGATAACCCTCACCCTTCAGAGTCGGGCGAGGGACTGGTCCCCGGGCACGACTGCCTACACCCATGACCCGGCCGGAAAGATCTAATCATGTGATGATATAGTGATTTCCTCCCGTCCGGCAGGCCCCGAAACTGAGAAGATGCAAACCGCTTCACACCGGAATTGAGAACGCCTCGCTCAATTGAATATTCAGTTGGGCCCTCCGACTTTCGTCTATTGGGGCTGTCCACCCCAAGGATGCCAACTCGGCCACCGCCAAGCCTATGGCTCTAACCCTTCAAACGATATTGCCGGGCATGACCTCACCCTACTCCCAAGCGGTGCTAGGCTTGTGGTTAGCTATGGACCATCCGGATGTGTTACTACTTGGTGATCAAACATTAATGCCTATCCACTTTTTTGTGTGCTGGGCGTTGTGCTCTTGAAAGGTATGAAAGGTGATATTCAATACTGAAGATTTTGAAAAGCAGCTTCCATTGCCCGCAAATCAAAAATGGAAGGAAGGTGTTTGGGACATTGAAGCATTTAGGCATGGCAGCATGTCCCTGATTTATTTTGCCCCTAAGGGACATGACTACCAAACACCCCATGAACAAGATGAGCTGTACTTTGTCCTGGAAGGAGCCGGTCAAATTGAGATAGAGGGCGTCATACATGCTTTTGAAAAGGGCTCCTCTATTTTTGTTGCAGCGGGCCAGCGACACAAATTTATCGGAGAGCTTGCTGGCATAAAAATGTGGGCGGTATTCTGGGGACCAAAAGGTGGCGAGTCGCAAGGATAGCAATCGATTTATTGACATCTTCCGTGATCGGCCTTTTTATGGTGGGCGTGTTGAATGGATTGATATCGCAGCAATGAAAAATTGGGCAGAGGAATCTGATGAAGTGGTGATACCATTTTTGCCGTATCACAGAATTATAGATGTCAGGTCGATTACGTTAATCAGATAGGAAAAGGGATAAGTAGCTAAAAGCGACTCCCGCGCATCCGCCGAAATGTTAAATGAGATATTCCACCACTCCGATTGCAGAAGACAAAGATGTATCGCTGGCCAACTGTCGAATTGTTTTACAAATGACTGTTTGAATTCAGCTTCCGCCGTCCAGCCGACGACTGACCTTTTTTTGACCAACCCATTCCCGTAAACTGCGCCGCAAATCGGCAATTGTTCCCGCAGCCATAGAGCCAGCCGCATCTAACAATTTCTGCGGGAGAATTCACCGGTGGAGTTGCACTCTGCCCAATTGCTGCAATACTCAAAATCAGGCTGGAAATCCTCTTCGAGAAACAAGACTTATAACAATGCCGGCACCGCCCCAAGGTGTGCCTGGCCGTTTCATATTTACCATTGGGCAAGATCGAACATGATTGACGTGGGTCATCTGACCAACTTGATGGAAAGCCGGGGTATAGCCCGTAAATCCGATCTGGTGGGCGTTTCCGAAGCGCAGATCCTCAATTTGGAAAAATACTTTACGCTCAGCTTCCCGCGGACCTACCGCGAATTTCTGCGCAATTTTGGCCGCTCCGCCGGTTTGCTGTCTCCCTGGATGGCCATTTACTTCGACGATCTGAAAGAAATCCGCGACCAGTTCGACTGCTTGATCGCCGCCGACGGGCACTCCTTCACCCTGCCCGAAAAGGCCCTGTTGATCGGCAACTGGGAGTCCGTCTTCGATTATCTGGTGTGCGACGGGCGCGATGATCCGGAGGTATACCGCGTAGATCTGTATCAGGCGGAAGTGCCGCACGCGCGCCTTTACGCCAAGAGCTACAGCGCCTATCTGGAAAATATGATCAAGACCGCCGATATAAGCGCGCTACCGGCGGACCTGCTGGAAGATGAGGCCCTGAGTCTGATCGACGACAGCATCCGGTACTGATCTTTCAAAACTGCTCCGCGCCCAGCGCCATCAGCGTATCGCTGCCCTGTTGCAGACTCGCCAGCAGCCCGGCGGTGCGCGGCAGCAGATGCGCAAAATAAAATTGCGCGGTTTTGATTTTGCCATCGGAAAATTCCGTCTGTTCCCCCGCCTCAGCCGCAACCGCCATTTTCGCCCACAGATAGGCGTAGCTGACGTGACCCAGCAGATGCAGATATTCCACCGCCGCGGCGCCGCTCTCGGCGGGATTCTGCGCGGCGCGCTGGATGATGGCCTGGGTCACCTGGGTCAGCTGATCTGCGGCAGCGGTCAGAGGTTGGGCCATGCCCAGCTTCTGCAACGATGCTTGCGCTGAGGCTATAAAAGCCTGTATCTCCCCGGTAAATTCCGCCAGCAGCGAGCCATTGGTAGCCAGGGTTTTACGCCCCATCAGGTCCATGGCCTGAATGCCGTTGGTGCCCTCGTAGATCTGCGTGATGCGGATGTCGCGCACAAACTGCTCCTGCCCCCACTCGCGGATATAGCCGTGGCCGCCGTATACCTGCTGACAGGCGACGGCCGCTTCGAACGCCATATCCGAGATGAACGCCTTGGCCACGGGTGTCAGCAGCGCCACGCGGTTGTCCGCCAGCTTTTTCTGTTCCGGGTCATCCGCAAATTTCGCCCGATCCAGCCACTGGGCCACGTAGATATAGAAAGCACGGCCGCCTTCGTTGTAGGCCTTGGCGGTGAGCAACATGCGGCGCACGTCCGGATGCACCAGCAGGGGATCCGCCGCATCGCCGGGATTCTGAACACCCAGAGGGCTGCGCCCCTGCAAGCGCTCCCGGGCGTAGGCCACGGCGTTCTGATAGGCCCACTGGGCTGTGCCCAATGCCTGTATACCCACCACCACGCGCTCGTAGTTCATCATGGTGAACATGCACGCCAGCCCCTGGTTGGGCTCGCCCACCAGCCAGCCCCGGGCGCCGTCGAAGTTCATCACGCAGGTGGCGGAAGCCTTGATGCCCATCTTCTTTTCCAGCGCGCCGCAGCTGAGAGCGTTGCGCGCCCCCAGTCCGCCATCCTCCGCAGGCAGGAACTTGGGCACCAGAAACAGGGAGATGCCGCGGGTGCCGGCGGGCGCGTCCGGCAGCTTGGCCAGCACCAGATGGACTATGTTCTCCGCCATGTCGTGCTCGCCCCAGGTGATGAAAATCTTGGTGCCGAACAGGCGGTAGCTGCCGTCGGCCTGGGGTTCTGCGCGGGTGCGGATCATTCCCAGGTCGGTGCCGGCGTGAGGTTCCGTCAGGTCCATGGCGCCGGCCCACTGGCCACTGTACATGCGCGGCAGATAGAGTTCTTTGAGCGCTGCGCTGCCGTGGGCATCCAGGGCAAGGCAGGCGCCGGCAGTCAGCATGGGCGCCAGGCCGAACGACATGCAGGCGCCCTGCAGCATCTCCTCCACCGCCGACACCAGGGACTTGGGCATGCCCATGCCGCCGTACTCGGGATTGCCGCCGAGGCCGCCCCAGCCGCCTTCGTTGAAAGTCTCATAGGCCTCGCGAAACCCCGGCGGTGTGGAGACCCCCTCCGGCGACCACTGGCAGCCCACTTCGTCTGCCTCGCGGTTGAGGGGCGCGATCACCTGCTCGCAGATCTTGGCGGCCTCCTCCATCACCGCCTCCGCCGTCGGCCGGTCCACCTCCGCCAGACGCGGCAGCGATTGCCACAGTGATTCACTGTTCAGCGCATCAAACAATACGAAACGCATATCCTGCAGGGGGGCTTGATAGTCGGCCATGGGGACTCCGCACTCGGTTGTAGGCTCGGCATAGCATCGGATGCCGATCGTTTGAAAATTTGTCTGAGGTTCTTCTTAAAGTTAGTTCAAACAACTGTTTTATGGCGCCGGCGGTGCACCGCGCAAGTGCTTATTAAACGGGTTATTAAGTTTTTATGCCATGCGGCTGAGCAGGGTTCCACGGGCGGGCGTCGCCATGGTGTCGCTGGTGAAAAACCTTTGGCGCAGCCGCTCGCTCTCCCGCTCCTGGTGAGGTGCAGGTTGATCACTGGATTGGGTCGCCTTATCGGATGACGGCGCCTCGGTGGCAGTGGCCTCGCCTTCGGTGGTGGAAGCCTCCTCCTCTTCGCGGGTGCGCGCCCGGGCGATCTCGGCGCGGGCTTCGACCTCCATCTGAGAGGCCATGGCGGCGACGCGCCTGTCCTGGGGTGAAGGCTCAGCCGGCGCCAGGGCGGCGCGGCGAATGATGCGCGCCTTCTGCAGTGTGGCCTCGGGTGTGGCCTCTTCACCGGTACTGATGGGCACTTCCCCGCTGACGGCGTAGTTCACCCCGTTGGGGCCGCGCTCGAACTGGTAGACAGGTGCGCCGGCGTACTGCCCTCCTGCAGCCACATGGGCCTGCTCATGGGTGCGCACTTCGCGGTCGCGGGCGGCCAGCTCTCGTATGTCGAGATCGATCTGCCGCTGCTGCTGTGCCTCCTTGACCCGCTGCTGGGCCTGGAGCTGCAATTCGCGGCGGGCTTGGGTAGATGTGTCGGCGGATTGGGTATCGGGTTCTGTCGGTGGGGTGGGGATTTGTGTGTCGCGATCCGCCCTCTGTCCCTGCGCCGTATGGAGCTGGGGTAGGGCGGTTGCCAGAGAGCCGGACACTTGCATGCGGATCAGCCTTCGGGCGGGCAGGCGGACAACTCAGGAGAGGTCATCGATCAACTTGCCCAGGGTGTCATTGGCCGCCTTGACCACATTGGCCGAAGCGTCGAACAGCAGCTGCTGGCGCTTCTGCTCGATCAGGGGCTCTATCACATCCCGGGTGGCACCTCCGGTTTTCACCCCGGCGTTGGCAGCGCCCACGCTGCGGGTGGCATCCAGATCCGGCGCGGCTGTGCCGGCATTGGTCTGGGGCGCATTGAAACCTGCGGGGTTGAGCACACGGTCATCGGTGGGCACACCGGCGCGCGCTATATCCTGGGCTGCCTGCAGCATTTTCTTCTGGCTCTGCTGCATGCCGGCCAGGCCTTCATTGAGGGCGGAATTGATCAACATGGTGAACTCCCGTGGCGCCGGATTCACAACTTCCAGCGCTGCTCCAGCAAGTGTAGGCGGGCGGGATCGAGGAAGCCGGGCCGATCGTCGGCCCGGCGGCCAACTTTAAGAACGATTGGGCGCAAATTGCCGGGATTTATAACCTGAAGGCCGTAGGCGTGGCGTAGCCTCAGTGGCAGGCGTGGCGATTGACCTCGGTCAGCACACGGCGACCCCGCTTCTCATCCACCTGATAGCAGGTCCCGTTTACCCAGGCGTATTCCTGCCGCGGGCGGCTGTGAGGGTGATGTTGGTGCTGATGCTGATCCACCCATTGGCTGCGCTTGTCCAGTTCCCGGCTGCGCGCATCAAAGGCGCGGTTCATGCGGTCGCGCTCGCGGTTGAGCTGTTCCCGTTCGCGATTGAGCTGCTCGCGTTTCTGATTGGCGATACGCGCTCTGTAGTTGTGATCGCCATGGCGGGGGTTTTGCTGCCATTGGTCGATTTCACGATTGCGTCTGTCCAGTTCGCGCATGCGCCGGTCAAAATCCCGATGCATCTGATCGCGCTCTTTCTGCAGGATTTGCCGCTCCCGCTGAATTTCCTTGCGCTCCTGCGCGACCCAATCACCCTTGTGATCCACTCTCGCCTGCGCCTGATTGACGGCCAGGGCCAACACCATAAAAACCAGACTCCAGTAAAAACGCACCATGATATTTCCCCCTGTTCGGTTGCAGTGGGGTCAGACTAAAACCGTCAAGATGAATAAAGGCTTAAAAAAATGCGGCGAGCAAAGGGAAGCGCAATCTCTTGAAATGCTTCACAAACCTCTGGCGCAGGGTCTTGATCCCGCAGCCGCGAATTCCCTGGCCGCGGTGGCGCCTTAGACTACACTGAAATAAGCCCCGACACGCTTGTCTCAAATTTCATCGGCCTCTGCCTATCCATGAAACCGGCAATTCTCCGCATTCCATGCTTATGGCAGCACCTGCTGGTGGGTCTGTTGTGCTGGTGGGCTTCTGACTGCGCCCAGGCATTGGAAATGCGTTTCGATCGCGTGTTGCTGGATGAAAGCCTGCGGGACAAAGGCGTGGGTGCCATCAAAACCATCAATCAGGACGCCTTGGGATTTATCTGGATCGGCGCCGAGTACGGTTTGGTGCGCTACGACGGTGCGCAGTTCGTCCGCTACAGCGCCGATCCCAATAATGAGCGCGCCCTGTCGAGCAATTACATCAATGATCTGCAGCTCGATCTGGATGGCCGCATGTGGGTGGCCACGGATAAAGGTCTGCATCTCTATCATCCGGAGACCGATGATTTTTCCGCGCCCCTGGCGGGGCGCGATCGTTGGGGCAATGGCCGCGTCGCCGCATTGGCGGTGGACCGCCACAATAATCTGCTGCTCGCCCGCGATGACGGTGTGACCGCGCTCTACAGCAATGGCACGCTGCGCCACTACCCCATTCAACAGTTGGATATGAGCAACTATGTCAGTGTGCAGACCCTGTTTGTGGACGCCGATGACACCTTGTGGCTGGGCACCAAAGGCGCCGGCGCCGCCATACTGACACTGGAGACAGGAGAATTTCGCTTTTTCCGCCGCTATCGCAATAACCCCGCCACCATCATCAGCGACAATATCACCACCATCGCCCAGGACGCCCGGGGCAATCTCTGGTTCGGCTCCTACAACGGCGGACTGAGCCGTCTGGATCCCGGCGCCACCGCATTTCACAACTATGTGCACGATATCAACCGCCCGGGCTCGATCACGGAAAATGCCATCTGGGATATTTTCACCGACAGTCGCGGCACCACCTGGATCGCCACGGATCACGGCGGACTGGCCCGCTACAATCCAAAAAAAGACGGCTTCGATTATGTGCGTCATCAGGCCTACAACCCCTACAGTCTGAGTTCCAATCAGATCCGCACCCTGTTCGAAGATCGCCAGGGAAATTTATGGATAGGGCTGTTTCCCAGCGGACTCAATTATTTCAATCGCGCCGGCGAACAATTTTTCAATTACCGCCACCATCCGGACAACGCCAAAAGCCTGAGCCACAGCGCCATTTTGAGTTTTTATGAAGATCATCAAGGCGTGCTCTGGGTGGGAACCGAAGAAGGGCTCAACGCCTTCGACCGGGAAAACGGCACATTTCAGCGTTACACCCGCGACCCGCAGAATCCGCGCGCATTGCAGGCCAATCCCATTCTGTCGCTGGTGGAGGACCGCG